>OKRW01000627.1_pt1 | contig 34439 bp, 42 predicted proteins | sample 1601151 | NCBI WGS metagenome assembly OKRW01 (sample SAMEA3541471, study PRJEB24748) | human gut metagenome | biome: human gut; feature: human-associated habitat; material: faeces | place: China | collected 2012 | reverse complement strand
TGCCGAGCGCTGCCAGAAGCAGCACCAAATCTGCGGTGATTGCCAGCTTGACGGCGGCGCGTTTCAGTGATACAATGCTCATGTAATAGTTTTCCTTTCTGCTTTTGCCGCGTCGGTGCGCCAACACCGATGCGGCGTTTTTTGTTTCAGCATATAAGGCTTGCTATTTGTTCGCAGGTCATGTTGTGGATGCTGCCATAGTGCATCCATACCCAGTTGCGGGAGCGGCCGAGAATCTTTGCAACCTTAGTGGGGCCGAAAAGCATCTCGCCGGGGTAAAGCTCGGCAGCGCGGGCACGGACGGTAACAAGGGTATCACGGTATAGGGGTTTTTCACGGGGCATGACGGGTTACTCCTTTCTTAAAAGGTCGTCTACGGTGCAGTGGTAAAGCTGCGCGATCTTGGGGAGAAGGGCGGCGCGGGGGTTTGTCTTGCCGACTTCCCACAGATGCACGGTTGACTGGTCTACGCCCAGGAACATTGCTACCTGTTTCTGGGAATAACCAACTTTTTGCCGCGCGGACAAAAAACTCACAGTATCAACTCCTTTCTGAAAATGAGAACATCTCATTGACAAACAAGGAAGCAAAAGATATAATGAAGTTGTCAGAAATCATTGTTGAAAGCCGCTATCTTTAGGGGCTTAGCTTTCGCCTTGCTTGTTTGTATACTATGATTATATCTCATTATATCTCACATTTCAAGAGCTATTCTCATATTATCTTACTTTCAGCGAAATGCACAAAGTGAGGTGTTATAAATTGGGCTTTTGGGATAATTATGTAGGCCTCTGCGCCGCAAATGGGAAAACCCCAAATGGAGCGGCGGAAGAGATCGGCATTTCATCAGGGTCTATTACTGCTTGGAAAAAAGGAAGGGTGCCAAGACCCCAGAATCAAAAGCAAATAGCCGACTATTTCGGCGTAACCGTTGACTACCTGTTGACGGGGGAGCAAAAAGAAAACCCCACCAGCGTTGCCGCTGATGGGGTGGATGATCTTGATAAAGAGGCGCTGAACATTATGCACCAGCTGCCGCCGGAGAAACGGGCGGCGGGTCTGGCGATGCTGCGAGGGCTTTTAAGTAACTGACATAGGCTGCCTTATCTGGCAGCTGATGCAGCATGGCGACGAATTCCCGGTCTGTGATTTCCTGCATGGTTCTTCTCCTTTTTTAAGTAGCTGATGTTTTGATACAACTATACACAACTTGCAGTTGTATTTCAATAGTAATCTTGCACAAAATTGTGGTTTACCTGTTGGCTGTACGGATTATTGGACGCTTTTTCTTTCTGGTTCTGCCGTGATGGACGGGCGGAGGCTCTTGCACTTTGCACATATTGCAGCTCCTTTTATTTAAAGTGTACTACACCCACAATAGGATTTTTGTCAGAGCGTGTAAACAGCCAGAAAAGAAAATGCGATACATGACGGAATGTATCAGCTTACTGGGGTGAGTTGCGGAAAATGTGGCTGGTGCTTGATGTGTTGATTGGGTCGATTGGGTTTGTGAGGTATTAAAGAGGTGGCATAGATGCCGAAACCGTTAGTCTTTTGGCGTACTGATGAAGAGGATGACTATGTACACACAGAAAAAGACTGTGTAGAAATAGTCAATGCAAAGACGGTACAATGTGGGGCGATTGAGGATGCGCAACGGAGCGGGCATACAAGAGCTTGCCCATACTGCCAGAGAGCGCGGAATTTACCAGAGAGAAAAGAAGCCGCTGTTGTAAAAATTAAGGCGGACGCGCCAGCAGTACAAAAAGCTCCCGTATTGATTGCAACGCTTGCAGCTGTTGCGTGTACATGGCTGTGTTGCTTGTTATACTATAATGAGCAAAGCACAGATATAAAAAATGCTGCATATAACGATGGGTATGTTGCAGCAGAAACGGATTATTCGGAAACGTACGAAAGCCGTTACCGCGAAGGGTATGACACAGGTAAATCCGCAGGTTATGACTATGGAAAACGCGAAGGATATACAAGCGGATACGCTGAAGGATATACAAAAGGGAAAGATTCTGTAGATACCGATTCAAGCTATCAGGACGGATATAACAACGGCTATAACAAAGGATACGATGCCGGTTATGATGACGGTGCCGGAAGCTATAGCCAATACAGTGCACCACAAAGCAGTTATACATATACTGTTTATATCACCGCAACAGGGAACAAATATCATGCGGCGGGGTGCCAGTATCTTAAAAAGAGCAGTATCCCTATAGATATAAACCAAGCAATATCGCAAGGATACACGGCATGCAGTCGATGCAATCCGTAACAAAGTAAAAAGCCCCTGCCGGTGGGACGAGCACCGACAAGGGCAAAGGGTGTCAGCATTTAGCTGGCATCTTTTAGTATATAGCGATTTTAGGAGGGTGTCAACATGGCAAGAGCAAAAGCGCGGGCCGATGGGCTGATTGAACGAACAAAAACCTACGACGGCAAGCGGGTACACTTTTACGGCAAGACCGCGAAAGAGGTCGCCGCAAAAATTGAAGAGTACGAACGCCAGCGGGAAGAAATGAAAGAGAACGGCCCACTGTTTGAGGATGTGGCCGGTGAATGGTGGGAGACCCATTCAAAAAATATCAAGACAGGCGCTGAAAGAGCCTACAAGGGCAGCTACAAGGCCGCGCTGGAAGAGTTTAGCGGGTACAGAATGAAAGAGATAACCCCTGCTGTGGTGTCGCTGTGGGGCGAGAAATTCAAGGCCGCAGGCTATGCAGGGAAGACGGCAAGCAACGCCCGGAGCGTGTTGTCTTGTGTGTTCAAGTTTTGGTGCGTCCGGGATGGAGAAACATACAACCCGGTGACAGTTACGGATTTGCCGCGAGGGATGAAAAAGGAGCGCCGGGAGCCGCCAACGGTGGAACAGCTGGAAACGGTCAAGGCACACCCGGAGGGGTTCGGGCTGTGTGCCTGGCTGTTCATGTACACCGGCTGCAGATTGGGCGAGGTGCTGGCTCTGCAGTGGGGGGATGTGGATTTTGAAAACAACAAGATCGTCGTCAACAAGGAAGTCGCATGGGTAAATGCGAAGCCCGTTGTACAAACACCGAAAACCGCAAACGGTGTGCGAGTAGTGCCGCTGCTGACACCGCTGCGGGCCGTGCTGGAGCCGTTGAAAGGCGGCAAGAATGATTTTATATTAGGCGGGAAAAAACCGCTTAAAAGCTACGAATACCATAATAATTGGCTGCGCTATTGTGTTGCTGTCGGCATGGCTGAGATAGACACAAAAGCAGAGGCAGCACGAGAACGGAAGCGGGCCGCAGCTACCGGCGGTGCTGAACGAAAAAAGCGCTGCAATACACACTGCTACAAGGCCAGCGTAACGGCACACCAGTTCCGGCACGAGTATGCCAGCATGTTATATGCTGCGGGCATCGGAGAAATGGAAGCTCAAAAGCTGATGGGACATGCCGATATATCTACGACACGGAAAGTTTACACGCATATCCGAGAACGACAGCTAAACGGAGCGGCGGAAGCTCTTGAAAAATTTATAAACGATAATACGAAATAAATTTTAAACCGGCTGTGCCAAAAACAGCCGGTTTTTTTACGACGTTTTTACGACACTAGTACAAGAATTACTGCGTTTACGACATGTTTACGACCTGTTTTTTTACTGTTTAGGACGTAAAAAGACATACAAAAACAAGAAAAAAGCGCGTTGCAAAGTGGATTTGCTTTGTCAACGCGCTTTTTTAGGTGGAGCTAGTAACAGGAATCGAACCTGAATAGATTGACGATATACAGTCAATAATAAAACATTTACGACTTAATTACGACTGTTCAAAATAATAAAGCCGCCCAATATGAGCGGCTTCTTGTTCAGTCGTAAAGTTCATTAAACCATATCGGGCCGAAGCGGTAGCTAATGACGTAGCCGGAGCCGGACTGGCCGACTGGCTGCGCGTTGAGCATCGCAGCGCGGGCACCGGCTGCAAAGGATGCCGCCAGGGCGGCGGCGATGATTACGGAAATAATAGCCTTTTTCATGTGGGTTGCACCTCCTGCGCATTGGCCTGTACTGGGTTACTTGTCGAGAATCTGCATGACCTGCCGGGCGGCGCGTTTGCCGTTCTCGGTGAGCTGGCGCTGCCATGCCGAGTTGCGGGGGCTCCAGCGGAAACCGTAAGACTTGAGCAAGTCGCGCGTATCCTCGTCCGGCTTGCCGTCAAAAATGAGCTGTACACGCATCTGGTCAGTGTTTTCCTTGTATGTGTAGCCTTTGTGCTCGGCTTCTGTGGGCGCTGCCTCTTTCGCGGCCTGCAGGGCGTTCAGGCGGTCTTGCAGGCGCTTGAAATTTGCAAGGCTGTTTTGTAGGGTGTACGGCGGGTAGGGTGTGCCGGTATGCCATCCGCGCTCCCATTGACTTTCAATGCTGCGGCGCTCTTTGGGGTCAAGGCTGGGGCAGCCTTCCAGCGTCTTGTGCTGGCGGTAATAGGCGTTAGTGGCCTTCATCCGGTCGCGCTCTGCCTGTAGGCGGTTGAGCTTGTAAGTCAGTGCCTCGATCGCTTCGGGGTCGTTGCTCTTGATGGGCTGGCAGTGGGCGCGGCGCAGCAGGTCAAGATAATGCTCTGCACGGCTGTACATGTTGCGGTTGGCATCCCATGCGGCGACCTGCGCGGCCTTCTTTCGGGCGGGGAAGTTGGAAGGGCCTGCAATCAGCACGGACGGGCAGCGCGTGCCGATTTCGTTGTCCTTGTTGATGGCGGCGGCCAGCGTGGCGGCGTAGCGGTCTAGCAGCCATTCGGCGCGGTCTCGCTGTGCATCGGTTGCGCAAAGGGGCTTGACGCGCTCCAGCACGGCGGCGGCCTCGTCAACCTGTGCGCGGTAACAGGCTGTTGCGCTGTTGGCCTTGTAGTCGCTCATGCTCATCATGTCGTGAGCGGCGCGGGCGGTGGTCTCGTTGATAGGGTAATACATGGTTGCAATCTCCTTTTTGTGATTTTGGGTAATGGGGTAGGGTCGCTTTACTGTGCGGCCCTGCAAGGTGTCAGGCGGGGATGGTTTCGCGGTCGCGGGTCTGGTAGCTCTGGCCGCTGTACTTGTTATAAATGTCTTGGTAGCTGGCTTTACGGTTCCGGCGGCTGGTGTCGCCGGTGGGGTGCCAGTAGTACTTGCAGCGGTTGGCAGACCAGCGGAAACCGAGCTTTTCGAGGGTGCGCAGCCACTTGTGGTTGGTGTCGGCCCAGATCCAGGAGCCGACGACATCGAACTGCAGGCCCGGGCACTTGGCCAGTTCTTCGGCCATCTTGACGGCCTCTGCATCCTGCGCGGCCTTGGAGGCATCCTCCGCCGCTTTGGTCTGCTCGTACTGCTGGCGGCCTTGCTTGGCCTGCTCACTGCAGAAGCGGGGAAGCGTGGGCTTCAGTTCGTCCCACTCGGCGTTGATTTCCTGCATGTCGGAGACGCTGCCGCCGTGATCGGGGTGGTGCTTGCTGGCCAGGTCGCGATACATCGCGGTGCCTTCGGTGATGGTGCTGGGGCGGGGGTTAAACCATTTATAGGTTTTATAGGTGGTAGTCATGTTGTTTCCTCCTGTGGGGCCGTTGGGCGGCTGCTCTTTGTTTCGATGGCTTTATTATATCCGTCGACGTGTACCTTGTCAATACGTCTACGTGTAATTTGTTGGATTGCACAGTAAACGTCTACGTGTTTTGTGTATCTTGTACACGTTGACGTATTGGGCGCGGTGTGGTATGATGGTAATACTATATAAGAGGAGGCGACAACATGGCATCACCAGCACAGATCCAGGCGAATGTCCGATACAATCGCAGCCGGGACAGTATCACAATCCGGCCCAGCAAAGAGGACGGCGCAGCAGTGCGGCAGGCAGCAGCAGCAGCCGGGCAGAGTGTGCAAGGCTACATAATGCAGGCATGTTCCGAGAGGATGCAACGAGAAAATCACGATAAACCGAAAAACACTTGACAAAATCGCACTCAGATGCTAAAATGTGTATAATGAGCGACGAGCGCGAGAACGCAAGCGTTCGCGGCGTCGTTACTCATTATACAGTTTTAACGTATTAACGCAAAATTTGGTTTTCAGGCGTCCAGCTTTTCGGCTGGGCGCTTTTTTTGTTGCTATTTAAGGTAGGAGGGCGGCAACATGGCAGAAAAGAAGGCGGCGCAGGCCGTCCAGCAGATGAGCAAGGCGCAGCAGGGAGTTGAACGAGCAAGGCAGCAAGCAGAGCGCGGGGAACTGGTGGACAGTCTAGGCCGAGTGGTTAAACCGTCGCAGATTGCGGCGCTGTCTCCAAAATCCATAGGAGATCAGCCAGCAGAACGCAAGCGGGCAATTCAACAGGCAGGAGCAGCAGCAAGCAACGAGCTACAAGCGAAGAGACGGACTATTAAGGATATCTACAACGATTTACTGCAGCAGCCAGACGATATTACAGGGATAGAGGATCAGGAGCTAGCAGAGAGGGCGCAACAGCGAGCACAACAGCAGGGGAAATCAATAACCGTATACGACAGTATTGCTATTGCGATGGCGGCAAAAGCGAAGGCCGGAGACGTCAAAGCGGCGGTGTTTGTGCGGGATTCGGCAGGGGATAAACCGGCTGACCAGATGGAGATTACAGCCGAAGCGGTGACAGATGCGGATAGAGAATTGATGCAGAATATACAGAAGCGGCTACAAAAGAACGATAATGCGTAAATTTGCTGTTCGCTAAATAAGTATTTAGCGAAATACAGCCGAGAAAAGCGGGCACATGCAGCATAAAGAGGAAGCCGAAAGCCTGCCGGGGGTGCATTGCATCAAGGCGGGGCGGGGCTTCTTTTTTTATGGGGCTGTCCAGCGGCAGGCAGCAGGGGACCGGGGGTACCCCCTATAAAGGGGGAGGCGGGGTTCATAGACAGCGCGGCCGGGTACGAATATGTTCGTTCCCCCACCGAATACAAAAATAAAATTTACCCACCCCCCCATGCAGGGACATGCCGAAAAAACTGGCAGGTTCCCCAGAACAAAAATGATATAAAGTATATCCCGGTGCGGAAGTAAGTCAACCTCCTCTCTTGCTATTGGGACTAGGGCCGTCCGCTTCAAGACCCAGCGGCCACAATACAAAGCGTTCTGCTACGGCAGGGCGCTTTTTTATTTGCTGCATAGCTGACCATTTTGGTGACGTTACCAAGATGGTATGAGCGCTGCGTTCCGAAGCAACGGCGCGGCAAAGGTGCAAGACCTATGTGCAGTACCAAGGCCGATGATACGGGTAAAGGTAGCAGGGCCGGACGCGGCAATTGTGTTCCCCGTTAGGCAACCGCCACGAGCCTACTGACAGTGCGTAACATGTGGCGGGTTCTGCAATACAGGGTGGCTCTCTGCCGTGGAAGTCGGCCAACTTTAGCTGAAACATTGCTATGGATTGCCAAGCCAAACAGGTTCATGCCGATATGCCCCGCTAAAGAAATTTGCAGGGCAGAGCGCATGAGCCTTATATGCCAACATAGCTTAACTGGTAAAGCCGGGCCTCATGACAGCATAGCTGCGGGTTTAGTTGTAGGTTCAAATCCTGCTGTTGGCGAAAGCTGGGTCGCTCCCACCGGTGAAAGCCCGGCGCAGGCAAAACGCGATAGATCAACCTAAACGCTGTAAGCAAAGCGGCAAGCCGATCAGGAGCGCGGCGCGATGGCAAGACGCAACGGGACTTCGAGAGCCTGAAAAAGTCTGCCCGGCATCTGCTTGTGCGGACTACGTTACTGACGCAGTTACGCATCGCCGAAACCCATTACATCAAAGCAGAACCGCGAATCCGCACGCGGGGGATAAATGCAGCGGATGAAAAAAACGTGTGGACAGCAGGCACGTTAAATTCTGACTGTACAAAAGCGTTGCGGATTTGCTCACCGCAACGGGTGAGACCGGCACAGCATAAACCGGTAGGGCGGGTATGGGGAATTTTGAGGTAGAGAAATGGATTGCAGGTTAGATTTTGAGATTTACGGAAAATCATTCTTTCTGTTGCCGTCGCTTTCGTTTTTGCATGACAACATGGTGTATGCGAGACCGAACTTTGCAATCAAGTTTGATTGGTTGGTTTTTCACGCAAGACTTTTGCTGTTTTGCTGAAAGCGGGGTGATGTGTTGACGCTGGAAGAGATGCGGGAGCTTGAGCGCGAGGCGTGCAGGAAAGACCCGGTGTATTTTTGCGAAACATATTGCCACATTGAGGACAAGGACGCAGATGAGCTGATACAGCCCTTTACGCTGTGGGATGGGCAGAAAAAAGCCCTGACGGCGTTTGCGGGGAACAGGCTTGTTTGCGTTTTAAAGGCTCGACAGCTTGGGTTTACCTGGTTGGCTTTGGTGGAAGTGGCGCGGCTTGTGGCGCTGAATACAGGCCGTACTGCCATAGGTTTGAGCCGGTCAGAGGACGAGGCCAAAGAGCTCGTGCGCCGCTTGGCTGTAATACTGCGGTACATGCCGGGGCTTATCCGCGAAGTGGACACGCCGGGCGGCAGCATTGCAGGGTGGACAGGCCCGGTGTTTTACAAAAGCACAATGCAGGTGGTTGTAATGTGGCCGGACGGCCCGGAGAGCGTGTTTAAGGCGTTCCCATCCAGCCCTGCGGCAGGACGTTCGTTTACTGCCGACTTGATTGTGATAGACGAATGGGCGTTCCAGCAGTACGCAGAGGAAATATGGCAGGCCGCATACCCGGTTATCAACCGACCGTTCGGCGGGCGGGTCATTGGGCTGTCAACCATCAAACTTGGCACGCTGTTTGAGGAAATCTACACGAATCCCGGGAACGGCTTTACCAAGCTGTTTTTGCCATGGTCAACTGACCCGCGCCGTACCGAAAAATGGTACGCACAGACGGTCGCTGCGCTGGGCGAGGATAAAACGATGCAGGAGTACCCTGCAACAGAGGAAGAAGCGCTCTCCGCCCCCGGAGGGCGCTTTTTTAGTGAGCTTGATAAAGATGCCCACTTGGTTGATGCACCGCCCACAGGGCCGCTAAGACGCTATGTGGCGATAGATTATGGCCTTGATATGTTGGCGGCAATCTGGATTGCCGTTGACCCGAACAACCATGCAACGGTGTACCGGGTAGACGGCGGGCCGAACAAGACCATTGGCGAAGCGGCGGATTTGATTTTGCGAGATTCCGAAGGCGAGGAAATTGATATGTATCTTGCGCCGCCTGATTTGTGGAACCGCAGCCAGGAGAGCGGCAAGAGCCGTGCGCAGTTGTTCAGCGAAGCGCATCTGCCGCTGGTGCAGAGCTCCCGCGATTTCCCTGCCGGGTGTGCGGCCATGAAACAATGGCTACACAAGGACGAGAAAACAGGGAAAGGGTATCTGACGTTCTACAAGCCGGGCGAATTGTGGACATGCATGACGAAGATACAGAAAGACGACAAAAATGCCGACGTGTATGCGAAAAATCCGCATGGATTGACGCATTTCCCGGATGCTTTACGCTATTTTTGCGTTTGGTGGACGAGCCCGGCGAAAAATCCGGTGAATATCAAAAAGCGGCCGTGGACGGCAGATATGTACGAGGACTACCGCAATGCCAATGCGGAAGAGCGAAAAATGTTGATGGAAAGGTGGGGACACCCTGCATGATCGAGTTTTGGTTGAACGCGCAGCCCTGTTTTAGAATTTGCCGCTATTACGGCGGCAAGGTACGGAACAGCATTTTGGTAATGGAGGGGATTTTTTGAGATGCCCGACTTGTGGAATTGAGTGCAGGACCGATTCCGGCACGAATGTGCTGAAATTTATCTGCCGCAGCAAACAGTGCCCGGATTATGGGCATGTGATGGGGGAAAAGCCCCTGAATGAGCCTGTTGTACGGGTGAATTACCCGGTGCAGGACGATTGAAGCGGATATAGAATCCGCACTTACGATAGAAATAGCGCTTATCCCATTGGGGGTAGGCGCTTTTTTTATACCCATTTTTAGCCGACGGGCGTTGTACGCGGAGGAACCAATGGAAGAACTTGAAAACGGCGTGACCGAGAGCGTAGCCGACTCTGAAACCAACCTGGAAGAAACCGCTGCGGAAGAAACCACACAGCAGGTGGAAGAACCTGCTGCAGAAGAACCGGCGAAAGAGCCGGAAATCCCTGATTCAGTTTGGGCCATTGCCCGCAAGCGCAGCGAGCGAGAGGCACAGGCAAGAATCGACAGGCAGATCGCGCAGCGTTTTGGACAGTACAAAAACCCCGCCACAGGAAAGAACATTGCGACACTGGATGATTACTTTGCTGCAATGGATGCCCAGGCGGAGCAGAGCCGTCAGGAAGCCATCGACCGCATGACGGCCAACCAGAGCAGGGAACAGCAGGAAGCACTACGCCAAATCCTTGCAAACGACCCGGAAAAGCGACGTTTGAATGCCCGGGTGCAGGAATTGGAGCAGAAACAGATTGATGAGCAGGCAGGAGCTGCGTTTAACCGCGATTTTGCCGAGCTGCAGAAGCTGGAACCTGCTTTGAAAACCGTAAACGACCTGGAAAAGCTGGACGGCTTTGACAAAATTGTACAGCTTGTACAAGAAAAGGGACTTGACATGGTGACGGCCTATAAGGCTGTGAACTTTGGCAAGGCCACGCAGGCCAGCCAGGCGGCAGGAAAGCAGGCGGCTATCAATGCTGCCAAAGGGAAGAACCACCTTGCCGCCCACGATGGGCAGGCGCAGCCGGGAACCCAAAAGGTAATGAGCGAAAGCATGCTGAACCTTGCGAAAGAAGCGTTCCCGGACAAATCTGACGCAGAAATCCAGAAACTTTATAACTCGATTTGAAAGGAGCCACGATAAATGGCAGTTATTTTTAGTAAATCCAGCGGCGCAGCCAATGATTATTGGAACGAATGGGCCGACATGATCCAGATGAAGATGAAGGACACCGACAACGAGAAGAACAACGACGACGAGCTTGTCAATGCCCTGTTCAACGTGAAGAAGTCCAAGCGCTTTGGTGAGAAGATCGCGGGCCTGTCTACCTTTGGCAACTTTGAGGTTGTGGACGAGGGCGCAGAAGCTCCGGCCGATACCCTGAAAGAGACTGAGCCCAAGCTGATTACCCACAGCGAGTTCAAGAAACTGTTTGAAGTCACCAAGACCATGAAAGAGGACTTGCAGTTTGACATTGCCGCTACCAAGGCAGCCGCCAATGTACGCTCCTACAAGCGCAGCCGTGCAGAGTTTGGCAGCAACGCGCTGACCAGTGCCGCCAAGACCTTTACCTACGGCAGCAAGACCGGACTGGACAGCACCACCGCCGACGGCCTGGCCCTGTTTGATAAGGCGCATACCGGCCTGACCGGCGTTGCGACCCAGTCCAACGTGTTTACCAATGCCTTTGGCAATGACGATGCCATGCTGAACCGCCTTGCCAACATTGGCATGAACTTTAAAAACGCCACCGGCCATGTGATGGGCTACACCTTCGATACCCTGATCGTGCCCGGCAACGCCTACCGCCTGATTACGTTGGGCAAGAAGATCATCAACAGTGACCAGCAGGTTGGCAGCAACTACAACGATGCAAACGTGAACAAGGGCATGTGGAAGCTTGTAGTTGACCACCATTGGCAGTGCGCAGATGGCACCGAGCCGTACATCATCATGTCCAGCCAGGCCAACAAAGACCTGATGGGCAACATGTTCTACGACCGTACCCCGCTGGAAATTGAGCAGGATGTGGATGTGCGCACCCAGAACCTGATTTCCAGCTGCCGCTGCCGTTTCAGTGTCGGTTTTGGCGATTGGCGTCACATCCTGCTCGGAGGCGCCGCTGCCGGTACGGAGTTGACCTGATATGGCCCCGAAAGGATTACAGCCAGGGGATACCTTTGCCGAGGGCAAGCTGACCTATGTGGTTGTGGCGGTAAACGCCGACGGCAGCTATGATGCCAAGCTGGCAGAGAAAACCCCGGAAGTAAAACGCGGCAGACCCAAGAAAGCATAAGCACAGCGGCCCTGTTTATGCAGGGCCGCTTTTTATCACATTTGCGGGGGCATGACCCTACAGGAGTGAACGATGAAGAAGAACGAAGACAAAGACAAAAAGCTGCTGGAAAAATGGCAAGGCAAGTTATCTGCCGCAAAAGCACGATACAGCGCAGAGCTTGTAGCCATGCAGCGGCGTGAGGATATGTACTACGGCAGCCACACTATCCAGGGAGCCAAAAAGAAGGCAACCAATGTGCGGAATGTGGTGTATGAGCTGATTGAAAGCGAAGTGGACACCAGTATCCCACAGCCGAAGGTAACGGCCATCCATGCAGAGGATGTGGAAAAGGCCCGAAAAATCGAGAATCTTTTGCGAAACGAGATTCGACGGATGCCTATCCCGGAGATGAACGACAGCAGCGAGAGAACCGTGACCATCCAGGGCGGCGATTTTTTCCATGTGGAATGGAACCCGGTTGCCGGGTATCACTGCACTTTGGGCGATGTGGAAGTTAATTTACGCCATCCGAGACAAATCATCCCGCAGCCGGGCGTATATCGGCTGGAAGATATGGACTATGTGTTTTTGCAGATGAGCAAGAGCAAAGAAGCTTTGGAGAACAAATACGGCGTAGAAATTGACACAGACACCGAAGATGCCCCGGAGGTGCGCGGCAACGATGCCAGCACGGCCAGCGGTGTTGTGACCCAGAACATTGTGTACTACAAGCACGATAAGGGCACAGTGGGCATGCTGAGCTGGTGCGGCGACCAAATTTTAGAGAATTACCCGGACTATTACGCCAGAACCAGTGAGGTTTGCACCAAGTGCGGACGCAAGCGGGTAGGGGATGTATGCGTTTGCGGAAACAAACGATTTAAAGAAGCCCCGGTACAGACCATTACCCTGACGCAGGATTTGGTGATGAGCGACGGCGAAACCATTCCGGCGCAGACACGCGGCGAGGATATGCCGGTTTTTAACCCAGACGGCAGTATGCAGCTGGACAACGACACCGGCGAGATGATCATGATGCCCGGCGAACTGGAAGCAACCGAGATCCCCGCCTATAAACCGCACGGATTCCCGATCATTGAGAGAATCAATATCTCGGCAGCTGACCGCTTTTTGGGTGTGAGCGATGTTGATATTATCTCGGACCAGCAGCAGGCCATTAACAAATATGGCACAAAAATCCAGGAAAAGCTGCTAAAAGGCGGCAGTTATGTCACCTTGCCGGACGGTGTGGATGTTGACAAGAGCGACGATGAGTTAAAGATTTTGCGCATCCAGAACCCCAGCCAGGCAAATCTTATCAGCGTTATCAATGTGCAGCCCAATGTGCAGAATGACCAGAACATGTTGGAGTACAACTATAACTGGGCAAAATCTGCTTTGGGTATTACCGATGCTTTCCAGGGCAAGTACGACAGCTCCGCTACTTCTGGCAGTGCAAAGCAGTTCAGTGCGAACCAGAGCGCAGGACGTTTGCAGAGCAAGCGTGAGATGAAGAACAACGCCTACGCCAGGCTGTACCGGCTGATGTTTGAGTACTTGCTGGCCTATGCGGACGAGCCGTACCCAATGACCGAGACAGACACGGACGGGGAGCAGCAGTTCGGCCACTTTGACCGCAACGACTTTTTGAAGCGCGACGCTGCCGGGGAACTGTATTGGAACGATGAATTCATCTTTGAGGTAGACCCGGCCAGCAACCTTGCCAGCAACCGGGAACGGCTGTGGGATATGGCAAAGGTGGATTACCAGGCTGGCGCGTTTGGCCCCATCAACGACTTGGAGAGCCAGCGCACCTATTGGACGTGGCTGCGCAATACCAATTATCCGTATTCGGCTACTGTGCTGGCGGATATCCGACAGCGGCTTAGTGAGCAGCAGCAGATGCAGGCCATGATGAACCAGGGGGTAAATGCAAATGACATGGGAACAGATCAAGCTGTCATCCTTGCAGAAGATGTTCGCCAGTGACGGCACAGACATCTCGAACCCAGACGAAGCGACAAAAGAATATTTAAACGCTATGCCGCAGGCAGCCAACGAAGCCATTGAAATGATTTGCACTGCCGGGCGGTACTTGCGCAAAAGCTACACGACCAGCAAGGACAAGGGCGAAGCTCTGACGGTAAACCTTGAATACGAAGTGCCGGACTACTGGCGCATGGGGAACATGGAGGTTTACAAGCTGGTGGACGATACCCCTGAACCTGTGGACGGTGTGGCGCTGTACGGCGGTAAGTATCTGGTATTCCCGGCGGAATATGAGGGGGACTTTGAGTTTTTTTACGATGCCAAGCCCACAACCATTACGCTGAGCACGCCGGATTCCAAGAAGATTGATTTGCCGGATGACGCGGTGGTGCTGCTGCCGCTTTACATTGCCAGCCAGCTATACAAGGATGATGACATTGCCATTGCCACTTACTACCGCAACGAGTTTGAGACCGCCTTTGAACGACTGACGAATCCGAGAACCGTAAGTAAGGAAAGCTTTACAAGCAATACAGGGTGGTGGTAAGCATGGCTACCTTTACGATACCCAGCCAGGTTGCCCGCAGCAAACTGGCGATTGATAAAATGCTTGGCATTGATTATACCAGCAACACCGCCAATGTAAGCGTGAGCCAAAGCCCCAACGCGCAGAACATGATACGGTCAGAACCCGGCAAGGTGCGCAAGCGGATGGGATATAAGCTGCGAGCGGCTTTTCCGGCCCGTGTGAACGGTTTCCACGAGCTAAAGGGTAAGAGCCTTATCCATGCTGGAACGGCGCTATACGAGCTGCCGGAGGGCGGCAAGGAAGTTGGCAATGCACTGTACAGCGACATGGCAGATGCCCGCAGCAAAAGTTGGCAGATGGACGATAAGCTGTTTATTGCCGACGGAAAGTGTCTGCTGGTATATGACGGCGAAACTGTAAAAAAAGCCAGTGACGATGCAAAAATCCCAACGCTGACGATTGCCAAACCACCGCAGGGCGGCGGCAAGGAATACGAAGCGCTGAACCTGTTGCAGCCGAAGTTTAAAGAACTTTTTGCCAGCGATGGAAAAGCTACCGAGTATCATCTTAGTTTTTCGGGGCTGGACAGCGCTGACGTAACTGTACGTAAGCTGAACAGCAGCGGAGAATGGGAAAATGTGACCAGCGGGTTTAGCTGCAACAAAACAACCGGGGTTGTTACGTTCAGCACAGCACCGGAGAAAAGCCCTGTTGAAGGTGAGGACAACATTGAGATTACGGCAACCAGAACGGTAGAGGGCTATGCCGACCGCATCAACAAATGCTGCATTGGCATTTTGTTTGGTGTGAATGGCGCAGCAGACCGCCTGTTTTTGAGTGGTAACCCGGATTATCCGAACCAGGACTGGTACAGCGGACAGTATGACTTGACCTATTGGCCGGACACCGCCTACAGCAAACTGGGCACGGCAAAAAGTGCCATTATGGGCTACTCTATCATTGAGAACCGCATTGCAGCCCATAAGGACGAGAACGAGACCGACCGAAATGTTGTGATACGACAGGGTAATTTGGTGGACAGCGAACCGGCTTTCCCCATTACCAACACGATACAAGGCCCAGGCGCAATTGCAAAATACAGCTTTGCTTACTGCGCCAATGAGCCTGTTTTTTTGACCAATTTAGGAATTTACGCCATTACCCCCAGCGACATTGTGGGCGAACGATTCAGCCAGAACAGAAGCTATTACATGAACGGCAAGCTGCTGGATGAAGCAAACAAAGCGGATGCTTACGCCTGTGTGTACAAGGACATGTATTGGCTGTGCCTGAACGGCGTTGCTTATATTTTGGACGGGCAGCAGAACTTGGGCACGAACAAAAACGAGCCGTACTCGACCCGGCAATATGCCTGTTTTTATGAGACGAATATCCCAGCGCGGGTCATGTGGGTAGATGGCACCAATTTGTTTTTTGGGGCAGACAATGGCAAAGTATATGAGTTTTACACTGACCCGAACGAGATTACAAGCTACAATGATGACGGTGCTGCGATTTCTGCGGAATGGGAAACCCCAGATTTGGCCGGTGCATTATTTTATAAAAATAAGAGTTTCCGTTATTTGGCCTTGCAGATGGCACCGAGCGTTGTTACTTCTGTTGCGGTATACGCAATGAAGCGCGGCATATGGTCAAACATCTGGAACGACAATACCCACGCACGATTTTTTAGTTATCATCAGCTGCGTTATTCGCGCTTTACTTATTCCAACGACCAGACGGCGCGAACGCTGCACAACAAAATCAGGATTAAACGGGTAGACAAGGCAAGGTTCCGGTTTGTAAACGATACGTTAAATGAGCCGTTTGGATTGATGCAGATTGCCGTCGAATTTGTAGAAAACGGAAACTTTAGGGGGTGAGATTGTGGCCTTTAAAAAAATTAGCGATTCCGATTTGCAGAATAAGGGAAACATTGGCATGCCGGATACGCCCGGTTTAAGCACAGCTGACATGCAGAAAAAAATGGATGAAATCCCGCGTGAAATCATTATCCCTGTTTTAAATGCCCTGATTGACGGGCTGAACGGGATGGATTTGGATAAAAGAACCCATAACGGCGGCGGCTGCCTTTATATCCGTGTAAACAGTGACCGCGTTATTGAAACCAGCGATGACGGCACTTCCTGGCAGGCGACAGGTAGCAGTGGGCACTTAATCATTGACGAGACCGGCAATGAAATGCCGCAGCGAAACCGCATGCAGTTTTTGGGGGCCACCGTTACCGATACGGGGCTTTACACGGTTATTCAGGCGCGAAAAGGCGACCCAGGGCAGCAAGGCCCCCAGGGGCCGGTAGGACCGCAAGGCCCGCAGGGCGTGCAAGGGCCTATTGGCCCGGCAGGCCCACAGGGCGCACAAGGCTTACGCGGTGCAACGGGCGACCCCGGCCCAGCAGGCCCGGCAGGCGCAACAGGTCCTACCGGACCGAAAGGAGAAAAAGGCGAAAAGGGAAGCGACGGTTCCAGCTTTGTTGTGAAAGGCTTGTATGCCACGCTCTCCGCACTGAAAGCTGCACACCCAACCGGCGTGGCTGGAGACGCTTACGCGGTTGGAACGGCTGACAACAACGTTGTGTATTTGTGGGACGTTGACAAGAGAGCATGGGTATCTGTTGGAACGCTGCAAGGCCCGCAAGGTCCTACCGGCCCGCAGGGGCCGCAGGGGCCTACCGGCTCTGTTGGGCCGCAGGGACCTACCGGCCCGCAGGGCGAAACCGGCCCGCAGGGTAAACAGGGCGTACAGGGTGAGCCCGGCGAAAAAGGTGAGCAGGGAATCCAGGGTTTGCGCGGCGAGCAAGGCCCTACCGGCCCGCAGGGGCCGCAAGGCGAAAAGGGAGACCCCGGACTTGTACAGAGCGTAAACGGTAAAAGCGGCGAAGCAATTGTGCTTACCGCAGAAGATGTTGGCGCGTTGGATGAGAGCACAGCAAAAGAACTTATCAGCAGCCAAACGTCCGGGAAAATGGCGGCAAGCACCTATGACCCGCAGGGGCGGCGGACCGATATTTTCAAGGCGATCGACAAGGTCTCCAACATCTACTACGCCAGGCTTACGCTGAACGGGTGGACGGCTTGCAGCAGCGCCGACCAGGCCAAAGACCTACTGTACCAGCAGACGGCTACGCTGACCTGCGCGAACAGACATGCGCCGGTGGTGACGGCTGCCAGCGAGTTTTTGTCCGGCATCGGCTACGACAAGACCGGGGTGCCAGCTACCGATAATGTACTGAATGAAGTGCAGGACATTATCAACGACGGCGTGACGGTCACGGCGTACAATTCGGTGCTGGTCAAGGTGAAAAAAAAGCCCACCGCCGAAATCCGGGCGCGGTGGGTCATTCAAAGTTGATGGAGGTTTAGCATGAAACATTGTAAGAAATCTGCGGCATGTGCTGCGCGGGGTGGCTGCTGATGGGAGTAGCACCGAGGATTCCGGGAGGCGGGACATCTAAAAAAAGCACTGAACTGACAAATATTATTCCGGCAATGAGCTCTAATTCACAAAACGGTTATAAAGTTAGCATGAAGTCTTTAAGCGGAAATGATGCTAGCGCTGGAGCCGCCTGGTATATGTTTAACCACAATTATCGCGTTTATAACTGGAATGAAAACGGGTATAACGAAAACGTATGCCATTTTGGTTCTGGAAAAGATGGGCAGATTGACATCGAATTGCCAGAACCGACGGCTGTACATGCTGTTTTTGTTATTGGCCCTAATTATAGCAGTTACGGTGTGAACGGGCCAACAAGTGCTGAACTTTATTTCTCGAATGATGGCACAAATTTTACCAAAGTTGATGATGCAGTGAATATCCGAAAAAATAGTTACGCACAGTTGCCGATGCTTGGTGATCAAATCAATATGTGCCTAAATCCTAGTAAGCATAAATATTATCGCATTGTCGTATATAGATCTGCCGAATATGTTGCCGTAAATGCAATTATATTGCTCTAATTTGTACACCAAGAATTCAACAAAAAGGAGCTGAAAGATAAAAAAATGAAAATCTACGATGAAATCACCAACGAGGAGCTGACCTCTCCCGACCTGTCAGCCGGTTATCTCTACCCCGCCCGGCGGGTTGCCGAGCATGTGCCGGAGAGCCGGGAAGTGATGCAGGGCACTGTCACCGAGGAGAACCCGCAGGGTCTTATGCGCATCATTCCTGCCCATGACGTGTACGAGGACTGCCAGTTCTACCACGCTTACACGGCAGAGGAACTGGCCGAGCGGGAAAAACCCACGCTGCAGGAACAGGTGGACGCCAACGCGGCGGCCATTTTGGAGCTGGCCCAGATGCTGGCTGGAGGTGAATGATATGGTACAGTTTTATATCTGCTGCATCAAGCGCGGGCTGATTACGCTGGACAAAGTGCCGGAGAAATGGCGTGAGGCCGTAATGGCAGAGATGGAGGGAGCATGACGCATGAAGTAGTGCTGCATGGGTACAACGTAAAGCCGGGTTCCCTGCAGCTTGGAACTTTTGACAGCTACGGCATTGAGAAAATCCACGTGACGGCAGATGATGAATGGGCGGGGCTGGACATTCTGGGCGTATTCCACGCGCCGGACGGGACTGCGACAAAGGTTGTTGTTGGGGCAGACGGTATGCTTGCCGTACCGCCGGAAGCTACGGCGAAGCAGGCAGGCGTCGGCAGAATTGTTTTTGTTGGGCTTGCGGAAAACGTGCAGCGCATTACTGTGGACATGGGATACAGTACCAAGCCGCACTCTGACATCGAGGGAGACAACCCCGGCACGCCGACGCCGGATGTTGTGCAGCAGATTTTGGAAAACTCCAATCATGCTGTAAGTATCGCTACGGCAGCGCAGAAAGCCGCCGAGAACGCCCGCCAAGCCGCGGAGGACGCGGCCAAAAAGGCGGGCGAGGGAGCGGGCGGCGCTGCTGCCAGTGCAGCGGCAGCCAAGAAGAGCGCCGAGGATGCGGCAGCATCCAGCGATAGCGCGGCGGGTAAGGCAGATGAGTCCGCATCCTCTGCCAGTGCGGCCGCTGAGAATGCCAAAGCAGCTCAGACCGCACAGGGCAGCGCCGAAAATGCTGCTCAGACAGCCGCTAATGCAGCGGGTGTCGCTGGACAAGCTGCTGGCGTGGCCTGCAGTGCCGCTGAGGCTGCCAGCACCAGTGCTGGCGAGGCCGCACAGAGTTCAGAGGCGGCTGAAACTGCCAAGAAGAAAGCAGAAGACGCAGCAAAAAAGGCGCTTGAAGCAAAAACTGGCTCGGAAAACGCCCTGCAAGATGCTGACGCAGCAAAAAATGCCGCAAGTGGCTATGCCGATGCTGCGTCAAGATCAGCCACAGCAGCAGCGGCCAGTGAGAAAAATGCAGCGAAATCCGCGAACAGCGCTGCTGATAGCGCGGCGGCGGCCAAAAAGAGCGCGGAAGATGCCGACAACACTGCCAACAGCATCAAGGATTCTATGACGCAAATTTCCGAGAACAAGGAGGCGGCTAGTAAGCTAAAGGAAGATATAGAGAATACAAATTCTATTCTTGAAGAAAATTTAGTTCGGATTAGCGCAAACCTTATAAACCCAGACAACATGCTTGAAAACACAGCTATTACAATTTCAAATAGAATTTCGACCTCATCAAATACAACGTACAAGTCCTATCTAAACATACCTGTTAAAGCCGGAGAATCGTATTATATTGGAAATTCGCATAGGGTGGCTTGTGTTATTGACGACGCAGAAAATAAGTTGGTCTTGCAGTCTAATACACAAAATAAAACAGACCCGTTTATTTTCAACGTAGAAAAAAGTGGCTTGCTATGCGTATGCTTTTACATGACAGAAGAAAAGCCGTGGGTTGCACTTGCTGAAAAAGAAACAGAATACGAAGAGTACGGAAGTAAGTTGTTGCAGGAATGGCTTAAACTACAAATTGAGAAGTATGGCTATTCAAATCCGCTAAAAGGGAAAACAATATATAATTTCGGTGATAGCATATCAAATGGGCAAGGCAATTTGGTAGGCGATAAACGCCTTGGCCCCGCAGAGCTTGTTGCTCTTGATAACGATATGATCTGCACTGATTTTGCTGTCAGTGGTTCCACAATGTCTACTGCTGGAGGCGGGAATTATACCTTAAAAAGGATTAACGATGCTATATCGGCAAGCCCTATTACGCCCGACTTTGTGCTTCTTGCCGGAGGAATCAATGATCTAAAAGTTACATCGGTTGGCGATTTTTCAGAGCCGTCAAGCAACGATGACTTCGGAGAAGAATACATCGGTTTGCTCGATACATCGAATTTTTCCGGTGCATTTGAAACTGCAATTTATAGAATTTTGAACGCTTGGCCCGGAACACAGTTGATATACATGACGGAGCACAAAATGCCAAGCCATTACAATGATGGAACGGAAACTTTATATCAAACTGCGGAAAAAATTTGCAAAAAATGGTGCGTTCCCATATTGGATATGTGGAATAGTGGCGGGTTAAATATGTCCGTGCTCGCAAATAACAAAGCGTATGGAACGGGTGATGCAAACTTAGATGGTATACACACAGATACAACACACCCTAACGGAGAAGCATACAGACTATACTATGTTCCAAAGTTAAAGTCAAAACTTTTAGAGTGTTGCCCTAAAACCAATTAACTAAAGAGGGCTTTAGCTGACTATCAAACAGAAAGGACAACAAATCATGAGACTTTCAAACGGTGAAGTCCGACTGAAAGACCTACCGGCAGGCCCTACGCGGTGGAGTGGCCTGTGCCGCCTGTGGAACAAAAAGGAGAGTGAAACCGATGAATGATGAAATGATTCTGTCGCCCGAAATGGACAAGGAACTGTCGAACGGGAAGGGAGAGGACGAGAATGAGTGATTCTGCACTGGCCGCTTACACGGCCATCAGCCCAAACTGCAACCGGCCCCGGAGCCAGCCCATCAGCAAGATTACCGTCCACCACATGGCTGGCAACACAACGCTTGAGGCTTTCGGCGCTCTTGTCGGTAAAACCTCTCGCCAGATGAGCGCAAACTACGCCATCGAATCCAGCGGGCGTATCGGGCTGTTCTGCCACGAGGCGGACAGGTCGTGGTGTAGTTCCAGCCCGTGGAACGACCAACGGGCCATTACTATCGAAGTCGCTAACGACAGCGGCGCACCGGACTGGCACGTCAGCGACAAGGCGTATGCCGCGCTGCTCGACCTTTGCACCGACATTTGCCGCCGCAACGGCATCAAGGAACTGACCTATACCGGCGACAAGAACGGCTCGCTCACGATGCACTGCTTTTACGCCGCCACGGCCTGCCCCGGTCCTTATCTCAAGAGCAAGTTCCCAGACATTGCGGCGCAGGTCACAACGCGCCTGAAGGGCGGCGTGGCCGACGCTGCGCCCGCCAAGACGCAGGAGCAGACGTTCATTGACGTCATGGCCGAGAAGTGCCAGAGCCGTTGCCTGAACGCACATCTTCTGCCGTCGCTGTGCATTGCGCAGGCTTGCCTTGAAAGCGCCTACGGCACGAGCGAGCTTGCAGTACAGGCAAACAACCTGTTCGGCATCAAGGCCAGCAATTGGAGCGGCAGAGTATACAACAAGGCCACGAAGGAGTGGGACGGCAGCAAGTACATCACTATCACGGCGGGCTTCCGCGCCTACGATACGATGGTCGCCTGTGTAGAGGACTACATCAAGAAGCTGACGACCATGCCGCGCTACTCGAACCTTGTCGGCTGTACCGACATCAACAAGGCGTGCGAGTACATCCGCGCCGACGGTTGGGCGACCAGCCCGACCTACACGTCCAGTCTGCTGGCTGTCGTGAAGAAGTTCAACCTGACACGGTACGATGCCGCCATCAAAGAGGACAGGCCCGCCGCGCCGACGCATCAGGAGGTCTGGCTGGATCACGTCGTCCTTCCGAACGCTGCGGCGATGGAGTTCTACATCATCGCCAAGAAGTACGGGCTGGACAACGACAAAGCGTATCACGCTAAATTTGTGGAGGTGTGATGCCTATGCAGCATGTATTTTCGTTTACACTTGCGGAAGCCTGGGCGTTTTTGATTTACGCTGCGGGTGCTGCCGCCGGACTGTATGCCGGGGGCGTGGCTATCAGCAAAGTAATTACCGCAGTAAAAAAGCCAAAAACCGACCAGGACAAACGCATTACCAAGTTAGAAGCGCGGGTGAACGCTATGGAGGTCCTTTTGAAAAACGACAAATTGCGGCTTGACCGCATGGGTGATGGGCAGCACGTGACCATGCAGGCGCTGCTTGCCCTGCTTGACCACAACCTTGACGGAAACAACATTGACCAGATGCAGAAAGCAAAGGAAGCATTGCAGAAGCATCTGATCGGCTGAAAGAAGGTGCATATCTATGGGCGATTTTTTGAAAAATCTTGCAGCGCTTATCAAGGTGAAAACCATTGTAACGCTGGTGGTGGTTGCGGTTTTTGCAGTGCTGGCATTGCAAAGCAAATTACAGCCTGACACGGTCATGACCATTGTGACAATGGTCGTGGCCTTTTATTTTGGCACACAGACCGAAAGCAAGAACAATAAGGATAAGTAAGGAGGCGCTTTTATGCCGAAACCAGTAACAGGTTCTACGAAGGATTATTATGTGAAGCCCGGCACGACAACGGCCAACAAGTACGGCGGCAGCCGCAACTATTCCACTGGCAGCAACAAATTCGCCAGCAGTAATGCCGGCAGCAACTCTAATGGCAGTGGCTACAGCAGTGGAAACCGATACAGCGGCAGTTCCGGCAGTGCGGCAAGTGCAGCAGCGGCAGCGCCTGCCGCGACCAACAGCGGTATGAGTGCTTGGCAGCAGGCACAGCAGGCCATTCTTGCCGCGCAGAATGCTGCCGCCGAACAGCTGCGTGCCGCGCAGGAAGCGCAGCGGAGAGCCCGCGAAGAAGCATACCAGAAAGCCGCTGCGCAGCAGAAAGCAAATTACGACTTTTCTGCCGGGCAGGTAAACGATGCGACCGGCAAAGCATTGCAGGAAGCCTATATAAACCGCATGCTGCAAAATAAGAATTTGCAGCAAAGCCTTAGTGCGCAGGGGCTAAACGGCGGTGCAAGCGAGACCACGACCGCCGGTATGTACAACAACTACAACAACGCCCGCAACGATTTGGAAACCGAACGCCAGAGCCAGCTTGCAAACCTTTTGAACACCTATCAAAACAACATGGCGCAGTTGGAACAGCAGAGAGCCAGCGGCGCGGCAGCGGATTTGAGCCAGTACCAGACCGCTTTACAGAACCTTACAGCCGGGAACACGGCGAACCTTATCAGCCTGCTGCAAGGTTACGGCGATATGGCAAGCAGCGTGCCCGCCACGACCGCGCGTTATAATGCCCAAACCGGGCAGTGGGAATACGTTTAAGACTATGCCGCCCGCAATGGGCGGCTTTTTTAGCATAAGGAGGACACCTGATGGCTAAAATGAGAAGCCGCACCGAAGCGCTTGTAAATGCCTACCTGAACAATTACCAGAATGCAAACGCTGCTACGGTTAGCGGCGGGCGGAGTGCGCAGCAAAGCGCCCAGAGCCGGGGCAGTGCCATTATGAACGCTACCGACAAAACGCTGCCTGCGCTGAAAGATTACAGTGCTGACGTGCTGAACGGTATTATAAAGAGTGCCGACAATGCGCAGAACACCGCTATCAGCAATTTTAAGCTGGCGAAAAAGCAGATAGAAGCGGAGCAGAAAGCGGCAGAAAAAGCGGCGAAAGCAGCGGCGAAAAGTTCCGGGAAATCCAGAAGTAAAAAGTCCGGCAAAAAAAGCAGCAGTACGAGCAGCACAGACGATGCCAGCGGCAACAATACATCGCTAAACAGCTTGTTTGGCGGCGCTGCAAGCACCAGTAGCGGCACGACGGGCAGCACAGCAGGCAGCAAGCCTAAGGCAGATGACACGAAAAAGGATAGCGAAAAGACAAAGGGAAAGAGCGCGCAGGAAAAGTATCTGGAATCCAAGAAAGCAGGCGCGCGCACGACCGCTGCAAAGAGTTATGCCGAGCGAAACGGGACAGGCCGCGTAAGCGCCGCGCAGCCCGCGCAGAGCCGCGCTGTGGCGCGGGGCGGGAAAGTTATCGGCAGCAGTTACGCCGCCGCAGGAAGCGCCCCCAGCGCGGCAGAGACGCAGGCCGCAAAGAACAAGCGCAACGACTACAAGAGCCGGCAGGAGGACATTGCCGCTGCGCTTAAAAAGCTGCAGAGCGATGCGGATTACCGTGCCGAGCTGGCTGCCCCGGGCCGCAAGCTGACGCAGAGTGAAATTAACGCAGTAAAGCAGTACAAGCCAGCGAGTAAAAAGGCCGACTTGTTAAAGCAGGCGCAGAACGGCGAGATTAGCTGGACAAAGCAGGCAAAGGAAACGGCAGACCTTGACAACCTGCGGCAAAAAGCACTGCTGAACGGTTTTGGGCAGAGCGCCGAAGCATTTACAGCCGGATTTTACAACAGCTTTCCCGGAGCAAACAGCCTTGCCGATAAAGTGGCAAACGCCATTATGACGGACGCTGACAAGCAGCATGAGCTTATCAGCGGGCGGACGGTCGCCGACACACTGAACAAAACCGCCGAGCAGGATGCACTTGCCGCCACGCTCGGCACAATTGCCGGAAAAAGTGCACAGTACGCATACTTTAACAACCTGATGGCGGGCACACCTTTGGCCGACACAATGGGCAAGGTGGGCAGCAAAGCGATGAGCGCGGCAAGCAAAATCCCTGTATTGGGACAATTTGCCACGCCAGCCGCCGGTGAAGCGCTGGGGCGCATTTTGACCGATCAGACGGCTGATACCGTTTTGGATACCGTACCAAGCCTTGTGAACGATTTGCAGACCTACGATGACCAGCAGAGCCGCATCAAGAACGGGGAGCAGGTAGACAATGCCCTGACACCCGGGCAGATTGGGCTGAACACGCTGGGCAACGTTGCGCAGAACTTTGCGTTTAACGCTATCCCGGAAGTGGGCGGCGCGGTGCTGAACCGGCTGAAAGGCCCCCTTGAAAATGCCAAAGCGGCCCGGGATGCGCTGGATGTGGAGCAGGCACGCGGCATGGTAGATGCCTATGAGGGCTTGCAGCAGAACAGCATTGCCCGCCCGGCGGAGGCCCTGAATGATGTGAATACCAGCATCGACTCAGCATCCGCGTTGAAAGACGGAAGTGCTGTGGATGATACCGGCAGATGGGCTGTGCAGAATGCGGAGAATTTGCCGATTGACGCACAGCTGGCAGAAGCCTACAATAGAGGCAACGGAGGTGTTGTAAATGACAACTTGGGAGCGGGCGTTCGAGCAGACGTTCCCGGGAACGCTGACGCTGGCGCAGGCATTGAACAGCAACCCGGAGGAACTGGAAGCGGGATTGCTGGACAAGCTGCAGAAGCAGGGATTGGTAGCACCGCGAGTGGCAACGGAGCAGGAGTACAAGGAACTGCTGCAGAAAACGCTCAAACGGTGGCTGAGTGGGCAAAATCAATAACCGGCAAGAACCGACAGAGCGTGTACACACGGCGCATTGAGGACCTGTATGCCCGGATGCAGAACGGGGCCAGCCGGGATGAGCTTTTGGAAGAAGCCGGAAACATTGCCGCCGGAATTGTGAAAGAGCGGGACTTTGCGGAGCCGCTGGACGAAGCGACAACGGCTTTGCGGGATTACTTTAAATCGACCCCTGTACGTCTGGATGAAAAGGCGGCAGGGGATATTTTGTCGGCCAGCGGGCTGAAAAGCATCCAGCAGTACAATTTCCAGAACGGAACCAACTTCTCGCTGACGAAGGGCGTGCCCTATGATTCGGCCATGATGGAGCTGGCGGAGATGGGCACCGGCGTAAAGGGAACATCGGTAGATGACCTGATGGCGGCGGTGCAGAGCAGCAATGCAAAACCGCTGGTGGACATTGATATGGCGGCTGCCAGCACGGACTACTACCGGGACGCGATTTTGAACGGGCCGACCGGGCAGGAGATCGGCGGGGAAGATTTTGAGAACTGGCTGAATGTGCAATCCTTTGACCGAGATGCACCGGATTATGTACAGCGGCTTTTGGAGCGAGATAGCATCCCCGCGTTGAACCAGACTGCGGAGACAGTGAGTGAACCTGTTCCCGGTATGGGAACTGCGAATAATGCGCGGCAGGTTGTGCAGGAACAGCCGCTGAACGGCAGCGAGAGTGTACCGAAAAATGCCATTGGTGCGGAAGAAACGCAGTATAACAGGGCGGAAGTGCTGAACCAGGACTACGCCAACCAGCGTGTAATGCGGGGCGACATGGATGCCCAGACCGCCGCAGAGCTTGGCATTGGCGAGCAGACCCACACCGTTTACAGCCGGGCAGAAGGGCGCGACACAGCAGCCCAGGATTTTGATGTACTTGTGCAGAAGACAGGTAGTGTGACCGGAGCCGGACGCACAGTGGCAGATGAGCTGAACAGTAAAATCCAGAATGGGCAATGGGATGCTGCCGATGTGTACGCGGGCAGCCATGCGGCAGAACAGCTGCGCCAGCGTTTGGCAGAACTTCCGGAAGGCAGCGCGGAAGCCGATGTAGTGAAAGCCCAAATTGCGAATATCAACCGCGCCGTAAGCGCCGGGCAGAGCAAGGCCGGACAGGCACTTGTTTCCGGACGATATGCGCAGCCTGACGAATACAGCGGAATCCGGCGGTTTGAACAGTACACACAGAACAGTGTTGACCGCTTTGCCAATACGCGGCAGGGTCAACAGCTGCACGATGTAGCGCAGGAAGTTGCCGACACGATGAATGGGCCGATGGATGATGAGTTTACGGCCTTTGTGCATAGTCAGGGCGTGGACACCGGCGATGATGTGCGTGACCAGCTTGAGTATATGGCCGAACAAATTCAACGCATGGGCCGCGCGCGCAACGTAAACATCAACGAGGAACAGGCCAGAGCTGCCGCAGCCAGACTGCAGGCAGGCGGCACAGTCGAAGACATTTACGGTGCGTTTGCACGGCAGGCCCTTGGCATCGGCGATTTAAGTCAGGAAGATTTAGACTATGCCGTTGACACTTTCCGCCGGATTTCGGACATGCCGGACAGCCGGGAGCGTTACGACCTTGAGATGAGTGTTTACGGCCGCATGGCAAACTATATGCCTGCGCGCGGGTTTGCAGACAGACTGAATAACATCCGTTACCTGTGCATGCTTGGAAACAGCCGCACGCACATCCGTAACCTGATGGGCAATGTCATGATGGGCACGGTAACGCGCGCAAAGGACAATATTGCGGGCGTAATGCAGCTTGCCTTGCCGCAGAACGAACGTACGAAAGCTGTCGGCACAATGCTAACTGCGGATGGGCGGCGAATGGTAAACCGCGCCAGAGACTACGCGGATAACCAGATGTACAGCATACTGTATCAGGATGGCCGCTGGAACATGGATACCGGGCTGCAGGCCGCACGAAACACCTACACCACGCCTGTTGGGCGAGCGATCGGGCGTTTAAGCGACATCAACGGCGGCGCGCTGGAAGCAGAGGATAATTTCTTTTTGCGCAGCGCGTTCGGCAACAGCATGGCAAGCTTTTTAAAAGCACGCGGGTATGACAGCAGCATTTTTGACGCTACGAATGAACACAGCCGGGCTGTACTGCGGCAGGCTGCGGCGCAAGCGCTTGAAGATGCGCGGGAAGCTACATTCCACGAGGACAACTTTTTGAGCACGGCGTTCCGCAATTTCTCAAACGATACGCGGAGACACGGACCTGCCGGGCAGATTGCCTATGCGGTGACGGAAGGCATTTTGCCGTTTAAGAAAACGCCCATCAACATTGCAAAGAACGCATTGGAGTACAACCCTGTCGGCGGAGCAGTAGAAGCGATCTACCGTGGGGCTACCGGGCAGGGTGCAACGCGGGTAATGGACGCTGCAGCAAAGAGCGTAACCGGCACAGCAATTTTGGGTGCAGGTTATTTGCTTGCCAAGAATGGTATGCTGACCGGCGGTGCAAGCGGAGATGACCGCGCCGACAACTACAATGAAATGCTGGGCGACCAGAATTATGCTGTAAAAATACCCGGGAAGGGGACTTACACGCTGGACTGGGCGAGTCCTTCGAGCGTGCCGCTGCTGATTGGTGCGCAGATTGCTAAAGACCAGGAAGACGGCGGAGAGTTTAATTTGACGCAGACGCTGGACAGAATGCGCCAGATTACGCAGCCCGTACTGGAAACCACGATGTTACAAGGCTTGAATGACACGCTGAACAGTGTAAGCTATGCAGATTCCAATGACAAGTTGGCAACGCTTGCGACAAGCGCACTTGGCAGCTTTGCAAACCAATTTGTGCCTACGGCTTTAGGACAGGTTGCGCGGACGGTGGACGATACCAGGCGCAGCAGCTACGGCGGCGGCGACACAAAGACCGAACGGGATATTGGGTACAATATCCGCAAGATGGAGAACAAAATCCCCGGGCTGAGCAAAGAAAGTGAGCCGTACATTGACCAGTGGGGCCGCGAAGAGGCGAGCCTTGACGGGACGGACGATTCAGCGAGAGGCATGTTCCTGCGCGGTGCGTACAACATGCTTAGCCCCGGTTATGTGAGCTCCGAAAGTATTACTCCGGTTGACAAGTATCTGCAAGGACTGTACGGCAGCACAAACGACAGTCATGTCTTGCCGGAAAAAGCCAGCAGCAAAATCACCGTTGATAGCAAAGACTACTACATGACCCCGGAGGAAAAGACCGAGTACGCCAAGACGAGCGGGCAGACGGCCTATGACATTATCGACAGCCTGCGGCAGAACGATATGTTTTTGAAGATGCCGGAGGACCAGCAGAGTGCGCTTGTGCAGGAAGCATACAGCGTTGCCAAGACCGTTGGCGGCGTGGCGGCTGTGGGTGACGGCGTGAGCGGCACGAACTCGAAAGCCTACGAAGCGTACCAGCAGGGCGGCGTTCCGACGCTGGAAAGCTATTTGCTTGCCAAAAACGCAACGGATATTGCCAGGGATGAAAAGCGAGAGGCGACCGGTAGCGATACTGCGAGCCTGGACACGGTGGAGACATGGAACACGCTTTATTCGCAGTTTGGCGATGATGCCATCCCGCAGTTCGTAGATACCGCAGATGATGACAGTGCTGTTCGTCGCATTGATCAGTATGCGGGAGACAACGGTGTAAGCGCTTATATGCGTGCCTACAGCGCTGTTGCAAACACACTGGAAGAAGGGCAGATGCCAAACAAGTATTATGTAGGCATCGGCATGCAGAAGTATGGCCTTAACGGGGAGGATTTTGCAAAAGCTTACCTTGCAGCATACAGCAAAACCGACAAAAAAGGTGCTGAAATGTACGAAAAGTACGGCGTAGACGGCCTAAAAGGCTGGGTTGAGTTTAAAGCCTATGCCGACGCAGACGGAAACGGGCACTTGAAAAAGACCGAAGTCACCGACCAGTTAAACAAAATGAGCCTTACTGAACAGCTGTACAACGCCTACTACAATGCAGCAATGGGGAAATGACCATGAAGTTTGATTTTTGTATGAGCCGGGACGAGTATGACGACCTGGTGTTCAGCCTGACGGACGACGAGAGGGAAGTGCTGGACATGCGGCGGCATGGACGGCGCAACGCTGAAATCGCAGCGGAAATGAACTGCTGTGAGCGGACAGTGAACCGGCATGTAAGAAGCATCAAGAACAAATGGAAATAACCACCTGATTTTGCGGGGGCAATGTGCTGAAAAGGCATGTTGCCCCCGCTTTTTGTTTTGGCGCAAAGATGGCGTGAAGGCGGCGCGTCAGTGGCCTACAGGAGAACCATATACACGGTATACTATAAGTACCATAAGCGCTATGGAAATTATTACGAAAGGAACCTGAACTATGGAAATGAATTATGCTTCCAAAGGTGTTGCCAATGCCGGCCTTGCCACCGGCATTATCGGCACCAGCCTGGGGGCCCTGAATGCGCTTGGCGGCATGGGCGCACTTACAGGTGTGATTGGCCCGCGCGGCACTTGCAGCGAAGACCACACCATCAACCGCTATGAGCTGGCGCAGGAGCGGAAAATTGCAGAATTGCAGAGTCAGATCGCGTTGCGGGATGCCAACACCTACGGCGACCAGAAAATGCTTGAAATGTACAAGTACATTGACGGCAAGCTGAGTGCCATTGACACGAAGTTCTGCGAGCAGGCTGTGCACAACCAGCGCACGGAAGACAGCTTTACGTTGGCGCGGCAGGACATTGCATCGGTGCGCAGCGAGCTTGACCAGAAGATCAAGCTGGAAGCCGAGCGCCGTTGCTGCGGTGATAACTCCATCGTGACTTACGCAAATGCTACCTTCTACCCGAAGATGGTTGCGGACGTTACTGTCGGCACCGCCACGACTGCGCAGACGCTGTACAATCCGCTGCCCAAATGCGGCTGCGACTGCAACAGCTAAACGCGAGGGGGCGGCAACAGCCGCCCCTTTATTTTATGATGCGAGGTGTATCACATGGTCAGTATCGAGAAAGTACAGCGCGGCATTGCCGCCTACATGGAGCAGGAAATCATTGCCAGGTTGCCGGAAGGAAGTCTTGGAAAAGCAGCGGCAAAGGGTGCAAAGTTCGTGTTTTTGGCACGGAGCAAACAGGCTCTTGATACGCTGGCACAAAACCCGGTTGCAAAAGCATTCGGGCTTGCAGACACCGGGGAACTGGACGTGGATATGGCGTGCGATGCGGCAAAAGAAGCCATCGGGGACAGCGGGCTTACCGTTACTTTGCCTGTGCTTGGCAGTCTTACTTTTTACCCTGCTGATGTGGATACGCTGAAACGCATGATCGTGAGTGCATAAGGAGCCAACATGAACTATCTTGAAAAGCTGGAAGCGGAAAAGCTCAATTACATGGAGCTGCCTGTAACGCTGGGCAGCATGGAGATGATCCGCGAGATTGAAAAGACAAAAGAATGCTTGCATTGCAGCCGAACCGGAGAAGAACTTACCCGGGAAGACGCAGAAACATGGCAGCGCCACATGCAGAACGCCGACGGCACAACGGGTGCCCATTGGGAACCGGAACAGACCCGCGTGTATATGGAATCCCGCGGAGTTGACTGCGAGGTTTGGAAGTGGGCCGCTGTGATGAACATGATGTACAGCGACTACTGCAAGGCCGCACGCAAGAACAGCGTGGACCGGCCGGAGTTTTATGCAGATCTTGCGGCGGCGTTTTTGGAGGACAAGGACGCGCCGGAGGACAAGGCCGGGCGGTATTACCACAGTATTGCGGCAGTGCAGGAATAAAAAATCAGCCCGCAGCTGACGAGGATTTTTCGTCAGCTGCGGGCTTTGCTGTGTCATGGGAGAATATCAAGTTCCCATCCGGAGGGAAGTTCTAAGAGAAACAAGCCGGTGCGTTCCTGGGCACGTACCCAGAAATCAGAGCGGTTCAGTTCTTTTGCTGTATCCCGGCGCGATTTGCCCTCAAAGTAAATGGCAATCAGGACGGATTGCTGGTCGGAGTTGAGGGGTTTCATAGCTTCGTGCCGCTTGGAATAGGCTGTGTTCATCTCGGCGCGGGCACGGCAGTACCGGACATAGGCTTTATCGTACCGCTCTGCCAGGCGGGCCACCGGGTCGGAGCGGGCGTTGCCTTTTGGCATACCATCGGCAGGGTGAGCCGACATGGCGGCGTTGGATTCATAGAATTTGTCGCGGGCCTCGATGAAAGCTTTCTGATAGGCGGCGTATTTTTCCATCCATTTTTGACGCTGGGTGTTGCCGCAGGGTACATTATTTTCCATTGCTGATTCCCTCCAACCAGTAATCTTTTTTGCACTGTTCACAGGGTTTACCATCCCTTACACATTTGGTTTTATATGATTTATCAATCTTTTTAGGGCATATATTTATAATGCCGTTTTTCATTGGGGCATCTGAAAAATACCTTTTAAAAGCATCTTGCCTTGTACGCGGCCACTTTTTCGCCCAATCAATTAGCTTTTGCGTTCTCTCTATAACTTTTATCGTGTCATAGTTGCATAAAACACAGCCCATACTTTTACCATCACTGTTTAGCGGGCATGCTGCGCAAAGGCCATTGTACATATTGCAAAGCTGAGCTCGATATATTTCGTATTGAAAAGCGTCCATGTGACACCTCCTTTTCTAAACTGCGAAAGGGTTGGCTGGCGTTACTTTTTATTGCCATCCTCCTGATAATATTCTTTGCTTTTTTCCCTAACAAGTTTGCACCATTCATTCCAACCATCTGAAATCGGTAAGCTCCCATCTTTTATTGCAGCTTTATGCTCTTCTAGTGTGGCTCTTTTTATGAGCTTGAGCTTTCTGAAATTGAAGGTTTCATATTTGCCATTTCCAAAATCAATTGTATAGTTGTTGTCTTCAAGCGGGGAATCTTCATCATCATAGCTAATGGATAAAACCCTTCCTGCCTGATCATAATAATCAGAAAACGAATCAGCGACACGGACAGTATCTCCAAAATCGAAACAACGGTTCACAATATCTGCAAGATATTGTGATGGGCTCATTTTAGAAAATTCAGAAAGTCTTGGGTCATTCGCAATGCTTGATTCTTCTCGTTCCATTTTTGCTCCTTTCTTGCACTTTCATGTAGCGCGGCAACGTGCAAATATTGCCATTCTTCCACTCGCATGTCGCGCAAAGATGTTTGCGGTCGTATTCATCAACTAGTTGCTGTTTTGTCATGGGGTCACCTCCGGGGGGTTAGGGAGCGGCATCCAATGGGTGACGGCGGTCCCGTCAAATTTTCTTTCTTTTCCGTAGTGAAATATCGCTTGAAATCCATCTCCGATATTGCAAAAACACAATACATACTCGTCTTTTTCCGGCAGCCTGTCTTTAACGCTTATCCAACCATCCTTTTTCGGCGGAAAATAATAGCTTGGTAGCAGTTCGGAAACATAGCAGCTTAATCCATCTGCAATGCGCTCTAAAGTTTCTAACTTTGGAACTCTCCCGTGTTCCCATTCGCGCACAGGCTGAGAATCGTAGTAACAGCCACATTTATTGGCAAGTTCAATTTGCGTCATTCCCGCCGCTTTTCTTCTTGCCTTTATATTCGCGCCTATAATTTCGCCAAGGTTAAAACGGTCAAACATTATCTTCACCTCCGTGTGTATGCTCCATGCTGATATCTTCTTCTCGCTGTTGCGTTGCTTCGCGGCCAGCTGATACGCCCAGGGCGTAGAATACAACAAACATGGCGGCAAGCGCTGCACCGCCGATGATATTTGCTAGGATTGTCATTCTGATACCTCCTCTAGTTGCTCGTCCTCAGATTTTTTAGCATATCATCTGTTAAGTACAAGGCCGCTCCGGCATATATGTCATAGTATGTGCCGTCCTCGTAGATTCTGCGCTCGTAGTAGTATTCTATATAACTATGGTCTTTTTCTGATTTTCGCATCGTTACAAAATCCATGCGGTCTTCTTTTTCGAGGATGTTGTCTCCGTCCTGAACGCCGTAGCATATATAATCTTGGTGGCCATGTACACCACCATAGCCGTTTGTAAGCATTTCAGTAGTAACATAAGCATATACGATTTCTTGCTGTGCAGAGACCGTCTTTATTTCTACGACAGGATTTTCTTTGATTGGGAACATCAGGATAATTAGAACGCCCAGAACGGTTATACAAATTGTTGCCAATAGTGCTTTCTTCATTCCGATACCTCCTCTACATAGGACATGCTCTGGCGCAGATTGAGGGATGCGGGATTGAGAATACAAGCCGGGGCAACAAAAGATTCGTAGAACGCATGGCTGCTGTCCAACTGTCCCACAGTGCCCACACTGCGAACGCTGTAAACGTGGCCCGTTTCGGAATCTATGTCACCGCAATACCACGGTGTGGCAGTCCAAATCCATCTGTCGTAGTGCGGGATGAACTCACGGTACTTGCGGTACTCGTCACAAGTGAG
>OKRW01000625.1_pt1 | contig 34457 bp, 63 predicted proteins | sample 1601151 | NCBI WGS metagenome assembly OKRW01 (sample SAMEA3541471, study PRJEB24748) | human gut metagenome | biome: human gut; feature: human-associated habitat; material: faeces | place: China | collected 2012 | reverse complement strand
ACAGCACGGAACAGACCATTGCTAACGCAGAGACACCGGATTGCTTTAAGTAGGAGGAAAAGGGATTATGATTTTTGTAAAAGTAGGTATTGTACTTTGGGTTGCGTTTTTTATTGTTCGGTTTTTTGTAAGTTCATCTATTAGCACAATAGAAAAAATCACTCTTGCATACACCGGAAAACTCAAAATGACACCGATGAGATTTATCGTGTTTATTTTATTTATCTCAGCTATTGCAGACAGTTTCACAGCGTTGATTTGGTTTTTGTTTTTCAGATAGTGAGGTATCCGCTGATGAAACTAAAATGTTTAGGCTCCGGTTCTTCCGGAAACTGCTATCTTCTAACGGCAGATAACGGTGAAACACTTTTACTGGATGCAGGACTTCCTATCATGGACATAAAACGTGGTCTTAACTGGGATATTAAGTGTGTTGTGGGTGCTATATGCACCCATACGCACAAAGACCACTCATTATCCGTATCAGACCTTGAACACATGGGAATACCAGTATTTAAGCCATATGAGAGTTTAGAACCTATGGAAATAGGGTTTACTGGTGGAAAAATAATGGCATTTGATCTTACGACACTGGATGGTAAGTGGACACATACCAACGCTGATGGTTCAGAATGCCCTTGTTATGGATTCCTGATTACTCACCCGGAAATGGGGAAATTGCTTTATGTAACTGACACGGAATTTGTTAAGTGGCGGTTTCATGAAGTAAACCACATCCTTATTTCATGCAACTATCAGAAGAAGTACATTACAGAGGATTCCAACGATGCTAAGAAATCCCATGTGTACCGTGGTCATATGGAACTGGAAACGGTAAAAGAATTTGTCATTGCGAACAAATCAGATGCCCTGCAGAACGTAATATTGTGCCATTTAAGCCGTGATAATTCTGATGCCAAAGAATGTGTCGCAGAGGTAAAAAAGATTGCTCCATTGGCGAATGTGGACTATGCGGCAGCAGGCAAGGAATGGATTTTACAGAATGGAAAGGAGTGTCCGTTTTGAGTAACTGGAAGAACATTCAGAAAGCGAAAGCTATTGAAACAAAGAATCGTGAAAGAATACTGGCGGTCAATCCACACGTTGACGATGGAAGTGGAATTTACTTTCTGACAAGAACAGACGAGGATGGTTTTCGTTTTGCGTATGTGGGACAGGCGGTACATATCTTGCAGAGACTTTCCGGACACCTTAATGGGTACCAGCACATTGATTTATCCATGAAGAGCCACGGATTATATTCTGCGGAGAACATACACGGTTGGAAAATCGGATTCTTACATTATCCGGTAGAAGAACTGGACAAGTGGGAGCAGTACTGGATTAAGCGTTATGCGGACGAGGGTTATCAGCTTCGCAACAAGACAGCAGGCGGTCAAGGTGATGGCAAGAAGCAGATCGCAGAGTACCGACCGGGAAAAGGTTACCGTGATGGACTGGCACAGGGCAAAATCAACCTTGCAAGGGAACTTGCGAACATAGCCGACAAGCATCTAGTCATCAGTTTGAAGCCTGAGAAGCAGAACAATTCCGTGTCACAAAGACAATTTGTTCGGTTTATGGAACTTTTGCATGGAGAAAAGGACGGTGAAAGTAATGAATAAAACAGACTATGAAGTACTTTTACAATACGTTGAAGAAACTGACAAGGAGTTTTATGAATCTCTTTCTACTCAAAAACAAATTATGTATCTTTGCTATCAATACGGAACTAGATCTTTTAAAGAGTACTTGTTTAAGTATAGATTTCAGCAAGTATGCAATAAATTAAAGGAGTTTTTCAGAAAATGGTGAAATACGAAGATGAATGCTGCTGATGTGCCACTGAAAGTTATCCTTGCCTTGGCTCTGCTTGTCCTAACCGCCATGTGAAACATCTGTACTGTGACGAATGTAATGATGATGTAGAGGAACTTTACGATTTTGAAGGTGTCCAGTTGTGCAAGGAATGCCTGTTAAAGAAATTTGAGAAGATTACATGAGTGAAAAAAATTACGATTGTAGCTGTTGGAATGAGTACCCAAACACAATGCACTCAATCAACGGACGTACTCACAAACCGTATAAAAATGGTAGATGGAAATGTGTTGATTGCTACGAATATGTAGGAAAATCAGAATACGGTGCTACTCATTGCAAAAGGAAAGAGCCAGAACTTGAAAAGAGGTGATATATAAAATGCCAAAACGATATGACAATCCGCAGGAAATTTTGAAAATCATGCGTCAGACAGAACTTTTGAGACAGTCTGCGGAGAGAAGTCCATTCACAGGAATACTGACACTGTTCTGCTATACCTTGTGGAAAGACTACAAGTACTCACAGACGAAGCTTTCTGACTTCTGCTGTAAATTCACCGAGTACAACGAAAAGTACGAGAATGAGCCTTATACGGAGTTGCAGAGCAGACTTAACGATTTTGCAGACTGGACGATTGATTATCAGGTATTCACAGAAGCCGATTTTCCACATTACAAGTCGGTTGTAGCGCAGAACTGCATCCGGGAACAGGTCAGATGTAACAACAGAATCAATGATTTGTCCACAAGGTACATCCTATATGGAATGGTAATTCTTATGGAAGATGGATTTGGTAAAAAGAAACTTACAAATTTCAAGGATAAGTTTTCAGACCATATGGACAAAGCAGGAGACAAATGCAATGGAAAAGATTTCATGGACTTGTGGAAAGAACTGGTGGAAAACACTGGAATCTATATAGAGAAGCCTATTTTTGAGTAAGGAGTTCTAAATGGCAGAAAAACGAATGTTCAGTTCAAAAATAATTGAGAGTGATGCTTTTTTGGATATTCCTGCTACGGCTCAAATGCTTTATTTCCATATCTGCATGAACGCTGATGATGACGGATTTGTAAATAACCCACGGAAAATCATAAGGATGTGCGGAGCTTCTGATGATGATTTGAAGATACTGATAGACAGCAGATTCCTTTTATCTTTCGACAGTGGTGTTGTACTGGTAAAGCACTGGCGGATTCACAACTACATTCCACCGGATCGTTACAAGCCGTCATGCTATGTGGATGAAAAAAGCAAAATAGGTGTAAAACTAAATGGGTCCTACACAGCGGACCCTAAAAAGATGATTTCTCCCGTAGAGGGGAATCCAAAGAAGCGTTGTTACGACAATGAAATCAAGCTTGATAAGAGGTGATATAAATGCAGATGACAGGTTATGAATTGTTGGCGAATTATAAAAAAGCGGAGGATAAGGACAAACAGATTCAGATTCTTGCGGATCTGAACCACATTTCGGTTGATATGGTGAGTTTTGTAATTGATAACAGTGAGAAATTCGATACTTCAGAGACACCGTTATCCACAGAAGAATTTGCCAAGTGGTGCGAAACGGAACTTGACCGTGTGGATGCTCATATCCATGCACAGGAAATATATTATAGAGAACTTTGCAATGTATACAGAATTGCAAGTACATACAGTGGAAGGAGTGCAAAATCGTGAGCAGAGGATTTCATAGCGAGAATGAATTATACAGTATGCAAAACAGTTCTATCGTGGGGCATTTTGACCACTGGAATCATATACCGTATGACTGCAGCTATCCTCAATTTGCAGATAGACCGAGGATTGCGGTGGAAAGGAGTGAATCATGGAAAGATTGACATACGTCACAGAAAAAGGTGAAGTTTTATTTCATCCGGAAGATTTGCCGGATGATGAAGGTATGACCATTACGCAACTTGCTAAAGATGGCAGATTCAAAGCGTTGGAAATAATAGCTGAAAGACTTGCAAATTATGAGCAAGTAGAGGAACTTGGCAGATACGGCAAGTGGATTGCGGAAAGGAACAAAGATGGAGAGACTGACGAAAAGAGAAAGAAATTCTAATGGCACTGCTATAAGCAAAAAGTCAATGATAGACAGAGAAGGATATCCTACGGTAAGTGATTATGCATCAAAAGCACTTACAAAATTAGCAGACTATGAGGATGCCGAGGAATAGGGATTGCTACTGCGGTTGCCGTGCAAAGAAGCGTACACAAAATCAGGAGACATAGTATATCTTATTTATGATTATGAAGTGGTTAAGTGCATTCATTACGGACTAGGTATAAATCCTGTTGACGGAAAAGCATATATTGCGCTTGCGACAGATGAAGATATTTTTCCCGTACAGAAGACCTATTCCTAAATACGATTTAGACCCTAAAGATTGGTGCACAAATACAATCGATGCAGAAGTAGGTGAAATTGGCAAAACAGTATTCTTCACAAAAGAAGAAGCCGAAGCCAAGCTGAAAGAAATGGAGGATAGCCATGACGGAGAATGAAGCAATAGCAAGAATCATAGACCATTTCGATGTACACCACCATGACAACCGACCACATCCATATCTGGATGAAGCGGTGGGAATGGCAATCAAGGCACTTGAAGAAATTCAGAAGTACAGAGAAATCGGCACGGTGGAAGAATGCCGTGCAGCAGTGGAGAAGCAGAAAGTTAAACTCCCTGATGGTGGAAGGGATATTGATGGAAGAGATTATCTTATATGTCCTAATTGTTGTGCAATAGTCGCTGATGGTGAATGGACAGCGAAGTTTTGCCCTGATTGTGGACAGAAGGTGGATTGGAGTGATGAAGAATGAGTGAAGAATTGAAACCATGCCCGTTCTGCGGTGGAAAAGCAATGTTCTTAACCATTACAAATAAGTCATCACATTCGGCTGTTGGGGTAATGTTCAAAATCAAATGTATGAAATGCGGAACAGAATTTCCAAAAAGCTATGAATGTGAGATGTACATGGATCAGGACGGAGGCATCAGAACAGGGAAAGACGAGCGAACAAAAGCAATTACAGATTGGAACAGGAGGGCGAACGATGAAAATACTGATTGATATTCCCAAGGCATTTGAAGTGGACTATAACACAGACCGATTTGCAGAGTTCTTCCAGCGTTGTCTTGCGGATATGAATACCTGCTGTGGTAACTATGAGCAGGAGACCGCAGTGATGATGGAAAAGGCATTTACAGAAAGTAAGATCTACGACCAGGACAAGGTTGTGCAGCAGTTGGAAGAACGCACAGCATTCCTTAAAGACTGTACGAAGTATGGAAATAAGACAGCAGAGCAGCAGTCAAAATCCTACGACACTATGATGATGTACGAAGTAAAGGATTTGGTAGATGATTTGTTGGAGATTGTAAAGGCAGGTGGAACAGATGGCAATTAAACCGATTTTATTCAATACAGAAATGGTTCGGGCGATTCTGGACGGTATAAAGACTTGTACCAGACGGATTGTAAAGGGATTCATTCCAAATGATGCAGTATGGGGATATACCGCTTTTACACCTAAAGGGTGCATATCGTGCAGAGGTACATTTGCAGATGGTTACGGAGAAAAATTCTTTAAGCTGCCATATCAGCCGTGCGATATCCTTTATGTCCGAGAAACATGGAAACATTTTGAATGTTGTTGTTGTGAGGGAGACGAACATAGAAATTGTTACCGAGAACCACAACAGAGCGTCTTGAATAAAAGCTGTGGCTGTTATATGTACCGGGCAACAGATGAAATATATGGAGATGCAAGGTGGCACCCCTCCATCCACATGCCGAAAGAAGCCGCACGTATCTGGCTTAAGGTTACGGATGTTAGGGTGGAACGGTTACAGGATATGTGGGCGAGCGATGTATCAAAAGAAGGGATACGGTTTAATAAACCAACAGCAGCCGATGAAATGTTAAAAGCATTTGCCAAGTTGTGGGATTCCACCATCAAGAAATCCGACCTTGACCGCTACGGCTGGGATGCTAATCCGTGGGTGTGGGTAATTGAATTTGAACGGTTTGAGAAGCCGAAAGGAGTGTGATGCAGATGGAACGAGTTGATTGTACCAACATTGAAAATATCGAGGTTAAGTTTGATGAATATGAAGTACTTTATCAAAAAAATAACGACTTTAAGCGGTACGTTGACCGCTACTGTACCAAGCATCGTGTCAGCGTGGATGAAGCATTACAGCACTACCTGGTGCAGATGGCGGGCAGGATGTACAAGGAACAAGCAGAAACGACAATAAGAAAGGGATAACGGCATGGAAAATAAACATACATTGACAGACCTATATCAAATGCAAGCATTACCGTTGTCTGCCAAAATACGAATGACAAAATACCGTATAACGCAATGGATTGAAGAATATGGAGAGGACGGGGTATATGTAAGCTTTAGTGGTGGAAAAGATAGCACAGTACTTCTCGATATTGTGAGACAGGATTACCCAAATATACCGGCAATGTTTGTTGATGTTCCAACGCAATATCCGGAACTGAGAGATTTTGTAAAAACATTTGATAACGTTGAAATTATAAAACCAAAAATATCATTTATGGATGTCTGTAAAAAATATGGATTTCCTATGTTCTCAAAAGAGATCTCTAGTTGCATAGGAGAGGCAAGAAAATATTTTGAAAACATTGAAAAAGGAAATAACAAAAATACAATCTTGACAGACAGACAGACAGACAGACCTTCCATATGCTTATCGCATAGCAGATCTTGTGGGAATAGACAGGAGAAAGGACAAAGAGAATCCAGAATATCAAAAGATCAAGAAGGGGAATATCCCTAACGCACCTGCGAGAACAAAACAACTTTTAGGTATATATAAGCATAGGAAAAATGGTGTTGATACAGATGAATATTCAAAGATGTATGATAGGTCAAAGTATATTTTTATGCTTGATGCAAAGTTTGCTTGTTCTGATATGTGTTGCAAAGTCATGAAAAAAGCACCTGCTCATGAATACGGAAAAAGAACCGGAAGAAAAGCTATAACGGCGCAGATGGCAAGCGAAAGCAAACTGCGTACAACACAATGGATAAAAAACGGATGCAACGGTTTTGATATGAAAACACCCATCAGTAATCCCATGTCTTTTTGGACGGAGCAAGACGTTCTTTTGTATATAAAACTATATGGAAAAGATATAGTAAAAAGGAAAATCAATAATAACAGTGATGTTATGTTTTATGGAAATCGTATTGTTGATCGTAAAATAGGGAAAACCATAGAAGAACAAGAATTTTATAATCCTATCTGCTCTGTATATGGTGATGTTGTCATTGATTATGATGCAGAGGGAAGTGTTGATGGTCAAATGGACTTGTCGGAGTTATCTGCTGATTATGGATTGTTTGAAACCGGAAACAGACCGCTTAAGACCACTGGATGTAATAGAACCGGATGCGTGTTGTGTGGTTTCGGATGTCACTTAGAAAAGCCGGGAGAAGGACGCTTTGAACGGCTAAAGGAAACTCATCCAGGAATGTATAAACTGTTTGATGTTATTGAAAACAATGGGGTTACATATCGTGAAGCCATTGATTGGATTAACGAACATGGAAATATGAATATTAAGTATTAACACATCAGAAAGGAATCAGAACCTATGCGCATGGTAACGATATATCGGGTTCCTGGAAGAGAAAATGAGTGATTTAGGCAATTACGAATGTGACGGTCAGATTGATATGAACGAATATCTGCAATCACAAATAAAGTGCGGTAGGGTAAAAGACCTTACCGCGTGGATTAACAGCCAAGGGAAAGCACAATACACGCAGATAGGAGAAGTGGTAAAGAAAGCCTGTGATAAGTATCGAGATGATCCTGAGTTCGAGGATCGACTCACAAATGCAATTTCAATATATGTGTTGGAACAGTCTGTGGGATATATAAAATATCTGAAAGGTGAAAGTGGGGTGGCTGTAGATGATTAACGGAGAACTGATCGTTGACAACTTTGCCGGCGGAGGCGGAGCCAGCACCGGGATAGAGATGGCTACCGGCTACAGTGTAGATATTGCCATTAACCATGATCCGGAAGCTATCCGGATGCACAAGGCTAATCACCCTAACACAAAGCATTATTGTGAGGACGTATGGCAGGTGGATCCGGTTGCAGCATGCAAAGGGCATCCGGTAGGCCTTGCCTGGTTCTCACCGGACTGCAAACACTTCAGCAAAGCGAAAGGCGGTAAGCCAAAGGATAAGTTTATCCGAGGTCTTGCATGGGTAGCCTGCAGATGGGCTGGACTGGTTCGACCGAGAGTGATTATGCTTGAGAACGTGGAAGAGTTTAAGACCTGGGGACCACTAAACAGAGGTCATCATCCTATTAAGAGCAAGCAAGGAAAGACATTTGAACGGTTTGTCCAGCAACTTACAGATTTAGGGTATGAGGTGCAGTTCAAGGAACTGATTGCCGCTGACTATGGTGCACCCACTATGCGCAAGAGATTTTTCATGATCGCGAGGTGTGACGGTAATCCGATTGTATGGCCAGAGCCGACACATGGACCTGCGGATAGTGAATCTGTAAAGTCAGGACTGCTTAAACCGTATGTTGGTGCATACACGCAGTTGGACTTTTCCCTGCCGTGCCCCAGTATCTTTGACACCTCGGAAGAAATCAAGGAGAAATACGGGATCAGGGCGGTACGACCACTGGCGCCTAAGACAATGGAGCGGATTGCAAGGGGATTGAAAAAGTTTGTGCTTGAGAATCCAGTGCCGTTTATTATCCAGTGCAATCACGGTGGCGAGCGTAGACCGAATGATATCCGGGAGCCGATGCCTACAATCACCGGAAAGCACGGATATGGGATCGTGGAGCCTTACATGGTACAGATCGGACAGACTGGATTTACTGCAGACAGGAGTAAGGATATACGTGAACCACTTACAACTATAGTGAGCAAGAATGAGCATTGCCTGATTGAACCAACGCTTGCACCGTATATGGGAACAAATACAACGAATCATCCCGGTGGGAATTGCAAAGATCCGATACATACGATCACTACAGGTAATCAACAATGTCTTATCAGCCCTACGCTGATCCAGTACCATTCCGAGACGGCACAAGGGGAAGTCCGTGGACAAAGTATTAAAGACCCGATTATGACCGTGGATGGATCGAACCGGTACGGACTGGTTACCTCATTTCTGCATAAGTATTATGACGGTGGCTACAAGGGAGCAGGAGAGAGCATGGAGAAGCCATTGCCGACAGTCACCTCATGGGACCATAACAGTGTGGTGACGGCAAACTTGATCCAGATGAATAATCACTGTGACGGCCGGGACGTGAGGGATCCAATACCTACAATTACAGCCGGCGACGGGCACTTCGGAGAGGTTAGAGCCTTTTTGATTAAATATTATGGGGATGCTACTGGTCAGGACATTGAGCAACCGCTTGATACGGTTACGACCAAAGACAGATTTGGGTTGGTGACAATTGAGGGCGTGGATTATCAGATTGTGGATATCGGGCTTCGGATGCTGGAGCCGCGGGAACTGTACGGATGCCAGGGATTTCCGGACGATTACATAATTGACCATGATTACACAGGAAAGACCTACCCGCGCAGCGAACAGGTCCGCCGATGTGGCAACGCTGTTTGTCCGCCTATACCTGCAGCATTGGTAAGAGCAAACCTGCCGGAATTATGCGTGGCAGAGCGTACACCGAACATGAGAATAGAAGCAGAGCAGACCGGGCAACTTCGGTTTGCGTAGTAAGTGAAATCAGGAACTAAAAAGTGAAATTGATATTTGAGTTGTTGCTTGGGAACTCAAAAGTAAGTTACCAGTTGGGAAAATTGAACTACCGAATTTTCCTTGGTAGTTCGGATTAAAGAAAGCGAGGATATTATCTATGATTAAACAGGAAATCAGAGAGATTAAGAAATTATTTACAGAAAGGAATTGTTCTATCACCCGGATCTGCGGATGCTACGTGGATGGGGAGAAGAATAAGAAAACCGAATTGAAGCAGGCATTTCTGGCACTGCCGGAGGAAGAGATGTTTAAGTACTTCGAGATCCTGCACAAGAGTCTGTCCGGTACCATCGGCAAGAATCTTCTGAATTTGGAATTTCCGCTGGAGAGTGAGAGCGAGGGCGGAACACAGGAGTTCCTGCTGCGCCTGCGGGATAGCAAATTGAGAGACGATGCACTGCTGGAGCAGTTCTACGATCGCATCATTGAATCTTATGAATATGTGGGCAATTATCTGATCCTGCTGATCCACGATGTCTACGATGTGCCTGGACGCACTAAGGATGGTGCAGAGATGGAGGATGCTTCCAATGAGGTGTACGAGTACATACTGGCATGCATCTGCCCGGTAGATCTGTCCAAGACAGGTCTGAGTTATAACGCAGAAGAGAATACCTTTCAGAACCGTCTCCGTGACTGGGTGGTAGGCATGCCGGATACTGCTTTCCTGTTCCCATCCTTTAATGACCGCGGCGCAGATATTCACAGCACACTGTATTACTCCAAGAATGCTGCTGAGCTGAAAGATGATTTTATTGATAAGGTGTTGGGATGTTCGATTCCCTTGCCTGCGGACTGCCAGAAAGAAGCATTCCAGGCGTTGGTAGAAGAGGTACTGGGAGATAACTGCTCCGTGGAAGCGATTAAGAACATCCACGAAGAACTGACTGGGATTGTGCAGGAGCATAAGGAGGATCCTGATCCTGTGGTATTAGATAAAAACACAGTTGAGGCCATCTTTGCCAAAAGCGGTTTGGACGATGACAGCATGGAGGCATTTGACCAGTGCTACGACGATACCGTAGGACCGGACACGGAGTTGATGCTGGATAATATTTACAGCAACCGTAGCTTTGAGGTGAAGACCCAGGTTGTGACGGTAAAGGTAAATCCCGAGCGCACAGATTTGGTAAAGACGAAGGTAATTGACGGCAGACAGTGCCTTGTCATAGAGTTGCAGGGAGACGTAGAGGTGAATGGTGTTGCTGTCAAGTCTATGTAACTTAGGAGAATACATGAAAGTAAAAAATGAAGAAGTCAGATATTATCAGCCAAGATTTAAAAGGTGGATTGACTCTACTAAATGGGATTCAATTGCCGAAAGATTACCAGATGAAAATATATCTATAATAACACAAGTAATGAATGCTGAAAAAGATGGAGATTGCAGTTGGCTTATCTGGAAATGTTGCGATCATGTACTCGATAATATAAGGACAATAGCAAAGAAAATAGATAGGCTAACTTAGGATTTAGGGAGCGTTTATGAAAATATCAAAGCTATTAAATTGTATAAAAGAAAATCTGAATAGTGGTTGTTTGACTCTTGATTCAGAAGTATGTATCAGAAATGATTGGGGAGATATTTACCCTGTAGAAGATATAAGGATTGAAGAAAATGAGTTATTATTAGCGGATCAAGAACCTACTTAAACTGAAATATTAGAATTTAACGGAGGTAGAACATGAGCTGTATGCGATGTATCTGCGAGCATTGTGCAAATAATCCCAACTGCTTTGACCATTGCCAGGGTGAGATGGATGAACCGTGCTTTAACTGTGATGATTGCATTCACTGGGATGGCAAGACAGGACGGGAGATGTGGCGAGACGAGTGCCCCAAGTACAAGATAACCGAGTACTGGGCAGCGCATCTCCGGCGCAAAATGAAAATCATTTAAAGTTTAGTGGAGGAAATAAATTATGGGAATGACGAGGAATCAGCTTGCTTTGGTACGATATGTTGCTGAAAACAATATACAAAAAGCCAAAGATGCAGCTCTTTGCTGCTGTGCGGAAGATACAACTCAGAAGAATCACTATGCAGTCACAAAATATCAAAGTCTATTACGATCTGGTGGAATGAATCTTATGGAGCTACCAGCAAATGTTTCCAGTTTTGCAACGATGGAAGATCTGACAAATACATACTTAGAAAGCAGATATTATCTGACCAATGAAGAAAAGGAATTATTCGAACTGATCAAGAACATGAATGATGTGAGTTTACAGCTTATGGAGAAACAGATTCCGTATCTGAATGCAACATTGCTCTATGGCGAGAGCGGAGTCGGGAAGACGGCTTTTTCCAGGTATGTAGCATATAAACTTGAAATGCCGTATTTATATGTGAATTTTTCAAGAATGCTTGATAGTTATCTTGGTGGAACTGCAAAAAATCTTACGAATCTGTTTAATTTCATCAATCAGCATCAATGCGTTGTAATGTTGGATGAAATCGACAGCTTGGCAGTAAAGAGGGAATATGGTGGTGGCGGTGCAAGCGCAGAAGTTTCCAGAAGCACTACATGTTTATTACAGCTATTAGATTCCGTTACGAATGACCACGTAATTATTGCCGCAACAAACCTCATAGATGATGTTGATACCGCAGTGAAGCGTAGATTTTCAGAAAAGCATGAGTTACATAGGCTTTCAGCGGAAGACAATGAGCGGTTTATCAGACAGTACCTTGACGATGCAGGATTTTCTTATGATTTGGATTCTGTTAGAAAGTATGCTTCAGAAAATCATTCACAAGCTGAAATTATGACGCATGTAACAAGAAGCATTGCAAGTATGCTTATCAACAAGGGTGAACTGGTAATGTTGTAAACTGAAATATTAAGATTTATGGAGGCATTTGTATGAGAAAAATACATGAATGTGCAGAAGATATAAAAAATATTTTAAATGATGCAGAACGAACCGAAGAGGTTGACGGAGATATGCTATGTAGTATTAATGAGTTGGTGGATGAAATATTATCAATATATTGTTTAGAAAAACAACAAAGAAAAATGGCTATAGCTGAAGAAAATGAGATTCTTTCAGAAGAGGCTAAAAAAGCAGGATGGAAGTCTGGTGTTATGAACATCTAAACTGAAATATCGGAAAATTTGTGTAACAGAAAGGAGATATGTATGGCGAGACCGAAGAAAGAAGGTAAGAAGAACATCCGGAAGAACATCCGGGAGAATATCAGCATGGATCCGGAGCAGTATGAGAAACTGGTAGCTTACTGTCACCAGCAGGACAGACCTATCTCCTGGGCGATCCAGAAGGCGCTGGATGTATATTTATCGGAGGTGTAATATGAGAAGAATACGGCTTGTTAAGGTATTAGCACCGGAGAGCGTGGCAAGAACGTATGACAGTGCAGGAAACAGAGTAGACGAAGATTTCCGCTGTGTGGAATGTGGCATGGGAGTTGCCCGGGAATATGCCTGCTGTCCTTACTGCAAATGTGAACTTGACTGGGACAGGGTTATTAGTTCTTCTGATCGTGCATTTAGGAAATTGTTTGGTTGATTATTTGTGTAATTATGCGTAACGTTACACAATAAAACTGAAATTTAGAAAAGGAGACTGGCTTATGAAGTTGTCAAAACTGACTAAGCCAGAACTTGAAGAAATCTTCCGGAACGCCAATTTCACGGAAGAGGAAGAGAAAGTGTTTTGGGATTTGTCTAAAGGAATTTCTCAAAAAGAAATATCCTTTAGACATTCCATTTCTGTAACTACTGTAGAAAGAAGAGTAAGGTCTATAAAAAATAAACTTAAGCGGTTAGAAGGTGATAGATTTGGAACTTTCTGATATGGAAATATTGCAATATGCCGTTAGCAATGGTATGATTGACACGGAATCTTTGCAAAAAAGCATTGAAATGAAAAAGAAAGAGGAGTATCTGAAGAAACACCAATACGCAATCAACAAAGGCAAAGACGGATACTGGAGAACTTATTTGCCAGATGAAGAAAAAGGAAGGAGACTTGTAAAAAAGAAAAGCGAGGAAGATCTCAAAGAAGAAGTTATTGAGTTTTACTACCAAAAAGAGCAAAATCCAACAGTTACAGAAGTGTTTTACGAATGTGAAGACCGGAGATTGTCTCTTAAAAAGATATGTAAAGCAACATACGACAGAGACGAGAGATATTTTCTCAGACACTATGGAGAGTTGGGAAAGCGAAGAATAAAATCAATATCAGAAGATGAATGGGGGGATTTTTTAGAGGAAGAAATTGCCGATAAAGAGTTGACACCTAAATCATTTTCCGGTCTAAAAGGAATTACAAGAACATTTCTTAAAAGAGCGAAAAAACGCAAACTTATTGATTTTAATATCGTAGAACTGTTTGATAATCTTGACGTATCTGATAGTGATTTTAAAAAAGTAATAAAAGAAGACTATGAAGAAGTATTCGACGAATATGAAACTGATGTAATGATTAAGTATCTTGTCAGCCACCTTGATACTTCTAATGTTGCGATATTGCTTATGTTTTTAACTGGCGTACGTATCGGAGAAGTTGTAACATTAAGGCATTCCGATTTTTCTGATAATACTTTTAACGTTCGCAGAACGGAGACGAAGTATAAAGATGAAAACGGAAACAATGTTGTTGAAGTAAAAGAGTATCCTAAAACCAAGGCAGGAATCAGAACAGCAATTATACCAAGTGATTATGTATGGATTTGCGATAAAATAAAACACATGAATCCGTTTGGAGATTACATTTTTACCAAAAATGATATTAGGATCACCGCACAGGCGGTTAGACAAAGGCAGAAAAGGCTTTGCAGGAAATTGAAAATTTATCCAAAGCCACCGCACAAAGTAAGAAAGACATATGGAACTATTCTTATGGATAACAATGTGGATAAGAGACTTGTTATGGATCAGATGGGGCATACAGATATTATGACATCAGAAATACACTATCATAGGAACAGGAAAACCATTGAAAAGAAATCGTCTATTTTGAGTAGTATACCAGATTTACAGGCAAGGTGATTTGACTACTATTTTTGCGAAAGTAGTCAAAAGTAATCAACAAAAAACACCTAGAAAGCCAGTAAATATGCGGAAAGTAAGAGGAATAGAGTGGGGTTCGAGCCCCCTTGCTTCCATTCAAAAAAGCTGATAAAATGGGCGTTTCAGGACACTGGGTAGTCGAATAGTAGTCAAAATAGTAGTCAAGCCTAAAACGAAAGGAGTTTTTTGCAAAGATTCCAATAATTTTATAGTGAATGAAATGTGACGGATACATGACGGGTAGACCGTCTTTTTTTATGCCAAAATTTAAGCATAAGGAGGGATGACCTTATGGGAAAATTCAAATTTTCAGATGAAACACTGGAACATATATTCAGCAAAGAACGTACAAGGGAAGTGCCGATTAAGTATCAATCAATCATGGTTCATGTGATCGAGGAAGTTTTAGGAGAAACGGGTAATGCTTATGAATTTCAGTCCGTTGGGACTTATGAACAAGCCGACATATCAGACACTTGATGAAGTTGAAATTGCGAAACAGATAGAATCAATGGAAGAAAGGGAGAACAGCCATGCCGCAGCCGATTATGAATCCGAACTATTTCAATCCGCAGTATAGAACACCTATGTACGGACAGTTTATGCCACAGCAGGAACAATTCCAACCACAGCAGTTTATGCAGCAGTCACAGCAAAATACGGTACAGATGTACGGTCGCATTGTACCGGCACAGGAATGCATAGCACCGAATGAGGTTCCTATGGATGGCAACACAGCATTCTTCCCCAAACAGGACCTATCGGAAATCTATGCTAAATCCTGGGGAGCAGATGGGAAAATCTATACAAGGCTCTACAAGCCTGTTTTAGATGCAGACCCTAACAATTTACCGTCAGACACAGAAAAAGCGAAATTTGACCTATCAGACGAAGCCACAGCGGTATTTATGAAGCGTTTCGATGAACTGGAGCAAAAGATTGAGCAGTTGAAAACTGCGCAAACGCAAAGAAAAACTTCACAATCGCAAAGAAAGGATGATGCAGAATGAAAATGATGAATCCTATGCAGATGCTCAAAGGGATGGGAAATCCACAACAAATAATTCAAGGGATTATGGGAAATAGTCAGATGATGCAAAACCCCATGATTAGAAATGTAATGGGAATGGCGCAAAAAGGTGACATATCAGGTGTTGAAAATTTTGGCAGAAATATTGCTAAGGAACGTGGCGTAGATTTTGATTCTGAATTTGAAAAATTCAAGCGTCAATTTCCTATGAAGTAGATACTAAATTCTTGCAAGATTAAGTATAAAAAATCTTATATGGAGGTAAAAATTATGTTTGAGAGTAACAATACTCCCTTTACCATGCCTGTTATTCCAGCTAATGGCGGATACGGTAACAACGGTGCATGGGGTGAAGATGGTGCATGGTGGATTATTATTTTCGTCCTTTTCTTCGCTTTTGGCGGTTGGGGCGGTAATGGATGGGGCGGTAATGGCTCTAATTCCAGTTACTACACCGATTCTGCATTGCAAAGAGGGTTCGACACCCAGTCTATCATCGGTAAACTGGACGGAATCAACAACGGTCTGTGTGACGGATTCTACGCTGTAAACAACGGTATGCTTACCGGATTTAATGGCGTAAATACCAACATTTTACAGACTGGCTATGGAATCCAACAGGCTATCAATGCAGACACCGTAGCAGGAATGCAGAATGCTAACGCTTTACAGGCACAGTTAGCACAGTGCTGCTGCGATACCCGTGAAGCTATCCAGGGTGTAAACTACAATATGGCAACGAATACTTGCGCATTGCAGAACACCATGAATAACAACACTCGTGATATTATCGACAGCCAGAACGCCGGTACAAGAGCAATCCTTGACTACTTATGTCAGGATAAGATCGCTACTCTGCAGGCAGAGAACAACGATCTGCGCAGAGCCGCTTCTCAGGATCGTCAGAATGCTCTTCTGACTACTGCCATGAGTGCACAGACACAGCAGATCATCAACGCTGTGAATCCTGCGCCCATCCCGGCATACCAGGTTCCCAACCCTAATGTATATTACGGATGCGGATGTGGTTGCAACACTAGTTGCGGATGCTAAAACTGCATATCGAGTAACTTAACCTTAAGGTTATGTCTGCTATGCAGAATTACTGACAACATGGGGCAGACTATATGGTTTGCCCCTTTGATTTTGAAAGAGAGGTATTTATTATGGCTGAATATACAGCAGTAGCATTACAGACTGTGGCAGCAGGAGCGGACGTTGCTTTTACTGAAACTGCCGTAAATGGAAGTAACTGTATCAATCATAGAGAGGGATCCGGAATTGTGAAGTTAAGAGGTATCACTAATCAGTGTCGTGCAAGATTCCTTGTAAGTTATTCCGGTAACATTCAGATTCCCACTGGTGGAACTGTTGGGGAAATTTCCCTTGCACTGGCGGTAGACGGGGAACCTTTACAGTCCACAAGAATGATTGTAACTCCGGCAGCAGTAGAGAATTTCTTCAATGTATCTGCGCAGGCTTACATTGATGTTCCTCGTGGATGCTGCAGTACGGTAGCCGTTCAGAACACTTCTACGCAAGCTATTGAAGTGCAGAACAGCAATTTGATTGCCGTTCGTGAAGCGTAGGAGGTGAAAAATCATGGATGTTAAGAGAATGCATGAAATGATTGAAAAACTTTCTGAATGCGCTAAAGCGCAGTTTGACAAAGGAATTGACAAAGTAGATACTTGCGAAATGGGAAAAGTCGTTGATATGATGAAAGATTTGTCAGAAGCCATGTACTACCGTGAGCTGACAAAAACCATGCAGGAATATGACCCGGACGAAAACATGGAAATGTTTGATCGTTACGGTGACGGTGGTAAACGTTTTTATGACCATTACCGCTATGCTGACGGCAGATTTGCACCTAAAGGTCGTGGAACCTACCGCAGAGGGTATGAAGAGCCACCCTATTACCACATGACCCCGGAAATGTATCACCGTGACATGGACAGAGACATGGGGCGTATGTACTACACGGAAACTTCTGCATCCAGTATGCGTGATGCAAGAGAGGGCAGAAGTGGCATGAGCCGCAGAACCTATATGGAAAATAAGGAACTGCATAAGGCGAATACACAGCAGGACAAAGAAGCAAAAGTTCGTGACCTGAATACCTACATGACCGAACTTGCAAACGACATGACGGAGATCATAAACGATGCAACACCGGAAGAAAAGACGGTACTGCGAAACAAGCTGTCTGCGCTGGTAACAAAAATCGGGTAAAACACTTAAGGGGCTTATTTAGCCCCTTTTATGTTGGAGGTGGTAAGTTGTTCACGATAAATGGAATGGACTGGAATTTAAACCGTGTAAGCAGTCACAGCCCTATGCTGATGCGTTCTGACGGTACATATACGTTTGGCATGACTGATAGAAACACAAGAGATATTTACATATCAAATATGATTCACGGTAATTTCTATGATCGTGTGCTGTGCCATGAATTGTGCCATGCGTTCTGCCTATCCTACAATCTGACTATGGATATTCAGACGGAAGAGATTGTTGCCGACTTTTTGGCAACCTACGGCAGAGAAGTGTTTGCGCTGGCTGATGAACTGATAAGCGGATTTGTTGGAATGGCAATGTAGCTTTAATGCGCATTTATGTTTGCTTCGTATGTTAAACATACAATAGAATAATTGAGAGACACAATGTCTCTCAAAGAATGGCATAGAAAACGACCCCTTAATCGGGGTCATTTTCTTTTTTCCACATTTCCTTGTAGTGTTCAATATCATCATTCAATATTTTTGTGGCGGTATCTGCTAATTCTTGGAAATATGTAATCACTTCGGAATTGCTTTTCGGCAATCTTCCAGTGCAACGTATAAATTCCTGCTTGGCATTGTCGAAATTATAAGTCTTACCTATCTGTAGTAAAAGGCTGTGCATATACTCCCTTGTTGAAATTTTGTATGCACCGCATATAAAGTTGATTTTCCAACGATTGATACAAAACCAGTCTGTCTCAATCGGCAATACTGGCTTTTCCTCGATTGCCGTGGTGGGTTGCTTATTCTTTGAAGAAAAGTATCCGTTTACAAGTGCTCTCTGAACATCCCATGATAAATCATCCTTAAATGGCTTTACAAGCATAAGGTATCCGCTTTCGGTGAATACAGTAATACCTCTGTTTGGAATATCAATATTTCTAATGTCCACCGGGTGGACATTAGAATTTTCTTTTTCCAAAACAATATAATCAACACCATTTATAAAGCGCTTTTTGTTTCTATTAAACGCTTTTCTGTCCGTGCCACTTGGTCTTTTATGAACAAGGTCGATATCGTCAAAAGTAACAACCATCTGACCATTGTATTCTCTGACATCTAACTCTGTTCCTTCAACGTTTACAATATTTTCCATATTATTTTTCCTTTCTTTTTATCTATCACAAAGTATATTTGTATATGCCAATATGCATTTGAGGAAATGAATGCTAGTATTTTCAAGGTTACAGATAATTTTTTTGATAAGTTCTTCTCTCATTTTCAGCTCCTCCATTTAATCAAAAATAATTTGCCAAAAGGAAGATGCAGTGCTATAATTTACATAATCCTTTTGGGGTAAAGGAGCAGCCGGTTACTTTGCGGGTATGGCTGCTCCTTCTTTTTTAGTTTCCGATTTCTTCATCAACTTTTTCGTTAAACCATTTCGTTTTAGTCAATCCTTTTTGGGAAAGTTTTTCCTCTAACTTCTCAAACTTTTCCTTTTCGATTTCAACACTAAAATTTTTTGTTTTCTTTCTTCGCTCTTTGAAGTAATCGGCTCTGCTTTTAGGTGCTATGGGTATCACCTCCTTGTTTCGAGATACATTATATAATGTTTCGAGATACAAGTCAAGCACTTTTTCAAAAAATAAGAGAGTGGTGTCACTCTCTTCAGACTGTAGACAAAACGCTTTTGGTCAGCACTCCAGAAGCGTTTTTCTTGTTTTGGGTTCAAAAAGTGTGTACTTGATCAATAATAAACACTTTTGGGTTCCCCTTTTTCCCTTCCTGGCTATCATCTTTGCCAGTTTTTTCAGATTCATGCAGGCAAACGTAAGCCCGACTTTCATTTCCATCCGGGCTTTTCCTATCATCTGTGTATAGCGTAATCCGTGGTTTTCTTTTGCTGTTCCGAAGAGGCGCTCTACGGTCTCTTTCCGTTGCGCATACACTTCCTTCATCCCAATCGTATGCCGGATATCCTCACACTTTTCCATGTACGGCTCCCAGATATGCCGGGTCACTACCTTCACATGATCCCTGCTTTCTGTGCACTGCTTCAGATATGGACATCCTTCACAGACGATTCCGCAGCTCTTGTATTCCCGGTATCCGGAACGGTTCGTCGTATGATAAGCCAGCACCTGATCATTCGGGCATACATAGCAGTCAAAATATTCATCATACACATACTCGGCTTTTTTGAAAAAACCATCTTTGGTCATGGGGCGTTTATACGGTAGAAGCGGTGTGATACCATCATCCAGAAGTAACTTTGCTATCGCTGGTGTTTTGTATCCTGCATCGGCTACCAGTGTCTGAATGCCAATGTCTTTTATCTTATCATACAGGGATTTAAATGTCCGGCTGTCATGCTGGTTGCCGGGATTTACACTATAACCCAGAATCCATCCGTTTTTGTCACAGGCTGTCTGCACGGAATACGCAAAAACATTTTTATGCTCACCCTTTCGGAACCATCCGCTTTCCGGATCCGTTGTACTTTCCTTGACCGTTTTTTCTTCTTTTCCATCAGAGCTGCCACCACAGGAGGGGGGATCTTTGGGATCTTCCTTCTTTTCTTTCAGAGGCTTTTTCCCATGCGCTTCCCGGTCTTCATTGATTTCCTTCTTTAACTGCTCTTCGAAGAACAGTGCTTCCTCATCTGCAATCCGTTTCCGCATCTTTTTGCTGTTTGCCCGTGCTTTTACATGGGTGGCATCCACGAAGACCTCGGAAGGATCGATCAGTCTGTATTTATAGCATTCCTGCAGGATACGGGAAAAGATCTGTTCAAAAAGATCAGTATCCTTAAAGCGTCTGGTATAATTCTTTCCAAACGTAGAGAAATGGGGAACCTTGTCCATCATTTCCAGACCGAGGAACCATCGGTATGCGACATTGACTTCGATTTCTTTTACTGTCTGGCGCATGCTTCGGATGCCGTACAGATACTGGATGAATGGAATTTTAATGAGCATGACCGGATCCATGCTGGGGCGGCCATTGTCTGCACTGTATTTATCGATCACAAGATCATAGATAAAACTCCAGTCGATTGCCTGGTCAATCAGGCGCAGCAGATGATCCTGCGGAACAAGGTCATCCATGCAGAACATCTGAATCTGTTCTCTTTTCTTATCTGCATTCTGTGTCATCATAGGAAACACCGCCTTTATTTTGATACTTTCATTATACCAAAAAAGTAGTGAAAAGTCCCGTAAATACGGCATTTTCACTACTTCTTATATGCTTGTAAGTACATAATTTTTGCAGTCATGACACAAGAAAAGCTCCCTCACAGGAAGGAGCTTTGTCTACAGTCTGAAGAGAGTGGTGTCACTCTCTTGATTTTTCTACAATTCATACTGCGGATATGCCTTTTCCCATACGGACTTGTGATAAGTGTTCACTTCGCCATAATTTGCATCGAATATCTTTTTAACCTCATATCCCATTGTAATTCCAGTAGCTTTAAGCTTTCGCCAGTCAAAACGTTTCCATGATACACCATTCAGAGCCGCTACACGTTTGATAGAGTACCAGTCCTTGGAAGTATCAAGCTGTGCTTTCAGTTCTTCTTCCCTGTCAAGGCTCTCTAAAAGCTGTGCAACGGCATCACGATAAGTCATAGGAACATTCGGTGTAGACTGCTCCAAAGAATATGTTCCGGTTTTGCGAATGGATGGTAAAACCTCATCGAATATCCAACTTTCAAACTTTTCAGAAGATGGTAATTCACTGTGAGAAATAAGCCTATACATATCTCCCTCTGGAATCACATTTACCTCTATCGTTTTGGTTTCACTTTGTGGATGAGGTATACTGTATTTTGCCGTATACCTACAATGAGCAGAAATTGCATCCGATGGTCGTTTATATCCAAGTGCTTTTGCTATATCAGTTGCTACAAAATAAGGTTTCCCATCAATCATAACGGTTCTTACCTCACCAAATTCATTGTTGCTAAATACTTCCAGTTCATTCATTTTCATTACCTCCCGTAGTCTTATATGAGAGGGCAGAAGAGCATAAAAATAAGCCCACTACCCCTGTTACTGTTGGAGTAGCGAACTTCCAATCTTTTTTTGGTCTGTCTTTATTCCGGGTCTTGGTTACAATCTAGGCTGTCTAATCAGCTTTCACTCTCCGGACGTGGTGCAAGACTTCCTAACTGACACATATTATATCATGCAGAACATGGGTTCGCAACATAAAAAATAAGAGCACCCTTGCGGATGCCCTTAAAATCAATATTCTATTGTAATTTTATGATTTCTTTATGCCCAGTCCAGATGCTTGTTTCGTATTCCAGTTCAATACTCTGCGCATCTTGCGGAACTACAAATGCAATCTTGTAAGATGTTTTTCTTCCGCTTGAAAGATTCGCATTCAACGAAGAACTATCAACAACACTGTAATTCTGCTCACAATCTGTATTGTCTGCGTAACACTGAAAATCGTAGATGCTTACATACTTATCATCTTTGCTGTTGTTCTGATAAGAAACATCAATCATAATGTATTTTGTTCCATCAGCAGGAGCGTTCCAACCGTATTCATCCTCATAATCAGTGTAGTCAAGGTCAAAATCATTTATTGTGACTTGCAATCCGTCCGCATCGAATGTGTAACCGGGAGAAATAACAGTACCACTCGGTACTTCCGCTTCTTCAACCTTTGATTCCGGTGTACTTTCTGATACTGCGGTAGAACTTTCTTGTATTGCAGAAACAGATGCCTGTGTGCCGGTAGATTCCTTGTTACTATCGGATACACTATTTACAAACAATGCCATAATGGCAAAAATAATAATTCCGATAATAGAGCAAGTCAGTCCTGCGATAGCAGTGCCGTGTTTCTTGTCTTTCTGACATAGTGCAATGATAGCAAGAACAGCACCTATAATTCCCGGCACAATTCCGAAAGCTATACAAGCTGTCAAAATACTGATGATTCCTAAAATCATCGAAGCAATTCCTAAACCACTTTGTTTCATAGAGTAATTACCCCTTTCATTTTGAATTTTATAAAATTTTAACACATTTGTGGTATTCTGTCGATAAATAGATGTGAAGTATTGAAAAAATTTTAATGTGTTTATTTTGATACCCCCGTAGGTCTGCATTTTCAACCGAAAATCTCATTTTCAGAGGTTTTTGAAAGAAAAATTTTTCTACAATTTTCGTGCTAAAAATTTTCAATCCCCCCGGGGTAGCACTTTTCAAGCTGAAAAATCCGTTTTCAGAGTTTTTTCGCAGATTTTTTCAGACCGATTCAAGGTGCGGAACACCTGTTCACTTCTGCGGTGCGAGTCCTGGACCTGTCACACGGTCACCGTGTCGCAGCTTTCGCAAGGTCTCCGACTGCCGAAAGCATGGAATCATACGCAGACCGCAACAGCTCCGAAGATTCCGGAGACAGACCACCGGCGGCACTCTCAACCCGCATGACGGTTTCCAGCCGTTCCCCAGCATCCGCTACGCTCTCCATAATGTCATATATGTGGCTGATTCCCACTTTTCGCATTTTGATAAAATCCCCCTTGCAATATTTGATTTTACACCAAGACAGCGCAAGCCGTCAATACATCCGGGCACCGGATCCGGTGGAAGAGTAACACAAATAGACCGCCAGACGTCAGCAGATCACACGGAACACGACAAAAAGACGGTTGCAAGCCGTCTTTTATCTGTTTTCCAGTTCAAAAATTGCCCATCGCAAAACTGCGGCTGTCTCCGTGTCTTTCTCTCGCTCCGCACGATCCAGAAGCTTATACAGCCGATCAAGGTTCTTTTCTTTCATCCTGGCAACCTCCTTTTTTTAATTTTGGGGTAAATTCCACCCATAAAACCGCCGCCGGTAGTGATCCGGCTGGCATTCTCTGCGGCGGCTATTGTTCAATGATTTCAAAGCATTTTTTTATTTCTTCCAAGCTGTGGCAGCATTCACCACCTGGATAGCGATATATAGCCATATAATCGCCACCGCCTAAAGGTTGTATATCTTTCAAATATGCCCTATATCCTCCGTTACCTTTTATAATCTTTGGGTATTCGTCTTTCCTCATTTTTTCAATTCTTGTCATGTTCCTATTCCTCCATATTCTTAATTTTTCCCGTTTCCGGGTAAAAGCAAGACCGGGACTCGATCCCCGGTGTAAGCCTGTCTTACTTGCTTAATTCTTTATAATACCGGAGCACATACCCGGCAAGCATTGCACAAATTAGTAATATAAAATTCTCCATGTTCTTATTCTTCCCCTATATCGTCCAAAACTTCGGCGATTGCCTGCCCTAACAGATAACATCTAATTGTTACGTCCATTTTTTCCCAGTCCTCAGATAAAAACCATTCTCCAACCGTTGCGGCATCTGTTCCGAACTCTTCGCAAGCATCTTTTAAAAGATCAATGTTATCTTTAACATATTCCTGCGCCTGTGCTCTGCTAAAAGTGTAAGAGCCGCTTGCGTTTCCGGTTACGCTGTCTTCTGTAAAAAGCTCATCATTTAAGTAGCTTTCCAGCTCGTCACGGTCTGCATAATCTGCTAAATTGATGTTGTCGTTGATGTACTCTGTAATGTCGTTTTTCATAGCTTCTAAATAGTTATACATATTGCTTTACCTTTTCACCCGTGTTATAATATGGGTGCCTTTCTTTTTGGGTGCCGGTGTTCGCTTGGTAGGTGTCACCGGCTTTATTTATTTGTTGAGATAACTATAACAGATATAAGGCACAAAAACAAGATGCAATAATATACAAACATAAGGCACAAAATAATCTTTTTTATTGTACAAAATGCATAAGGCACAAAAAGAAACATGATTATATTATAGTAGATAAAAAATAATATTGACATATAAGGCACAAACAAATATAATAAAGATACATTTATATAAGGAGGTGCAAACAATGGAGCGAAAAACAACAGACGCAACAAGGAAAGCAATTTACAAATACGACAACAAATTCGAACGGGTGAATTGCCGTTTTGCAACTGGCACAAAAGACCGTATCAATAAATTAGGTTATAAGAGTGTGAACGATTTTATAAAATTAGCTGTTGCGGAAAAACTGGAGCATGACGAAAAAATATTGAAATAAGGCACAAAAACATATTTACATATAAGGCACATAATGTTATAGTGATATCACAAGAAAAGGAGGTGCTAAAATGGCGGAAACATTTAACCAAATGATTAGATTCCCGAAAGACCTAGAACCGCAGATCAAAGCGCAGGCAGAAAAGAACGGTATAAGCGTCAACCAGTTTGTTATAGGTGCCGTGATCGCAGCATTGCAACCAGTACAGCCGCAGGCAGTGACAGAGCAACCGAAAGAAACACCCGTGACAGGCTCTAAAAGCCCCATAGACGAGAAAATCGCACTCATGCAGGCAAATGAACGGCTACACGCTTTACAAGCCAAAACAGCGGCAGAAAGAGCCGCTAGAGAGCATGGAGAAGTTGCACCATTCGTTAAACATCCTCCGAAATGGGCAGGCTTACCCGGACAGCGACCAGACGAAAGCAACGTTGAATGGGTAGAACGCAAGAGGAAAGAAGCAGAAGAAATTTACAAGCAAGGTATGGAACGAATACAAAGAGAAAAGGAGCAGAAAGCATGACAGGAACACCGGAACAGATCACAGAAAAGAAAGCTTACCGGATCCGGTCAAATGTCCGGCAGTTCTTCCGGTATTACCGGGAGCAACTGGAGCATACGGAAAAGCCGGCTTTAAAAGAATTTAACCGGGCAGAACTCCAAGCACTGGAGACAGTGCAAGCGGAAACGCTCCAAGCACTGGAGAGCATGACAGATCCGGAGTTATTGGCCAACAAGACCGCATACGGTGACAGGGCATTAATTGACAGGATCACAGCGAGAGCGGAACGGATCAGAAGAACGGGAAGAGCAATAGCATAAACAGGAATTAAGCAGGTGTAACAGCCTGCTTTTCTTGATCTATTTTCACTGCGACATTTTAACGTGTTAAATTTTGTAGACAAATTGTAGACAAATTGTAGACGCAAATTAAATAAAAGGAGATTAGATAAAATAAAGGTTAGATAAAATAAAAATAAATAAGAGCAGAAAGACATTGTATAACCAAGTATATATAAATACTAGAGCTGACCAGCTACCACCAAACACCCATCTGCAAAAATCACCTGTCTGTCTGTCAAATAACCCCATTTGTCAAATTTAACCACATGATATTTTTTAATCGCATGATTTTTTATTGCTCAAGATCACCGGCAGACATACCACAATAACAAATCGTCAAATGCGTAAAAGGTTGTGATATTATGTTGTGGATTTTTTAATAGTCCTTGTGTTATGATTAAATCAGTTAGGGAGCCGACGCTAACACGGTGCGAGTGACAGCGGTGCAAATCCACCCCCCTCTGGATATACAGCCGCCCAGATTGTAACCAAGACCACCGGAGCCGACAGACCGGAAACGATCAGAAGTCACTAGCTGATCACTTTTGTAAATTTATGTTTTGCCTGATCTGTGGAGGAGATCAAAAGACATAGGTTTATTGAGTGATGCTTGTGATTTTTTTATTGCAGATTTCAGGAGGTGCAGAGCGGTGCAGGACGTCAGAGAGATTCCAAACATTGACGAGATTAAAAAAAATATCCGGAAATACTTTGACGATTATTGTGCAGCTTATGGCATCGATGACATGAGATCACAACGGCAACCGGTTTTTAATGGTGCTATGCAGTATATATATAATAATTATATAAGACCTAGTAATGTATTAAAAGATATACCCAAAAACGTAGTGGATAATAGTATCAACCAAATGCTAACTAACTACAATGCGTACAACATAGATCTGTTGTATGAGGTTTATTTATATCTTAGGGAGTTAGCTAATGCTTATGATATGACTGCTACAGCTGATACATTTAAGATATTAACAGGGATATCTAAACAGGCTTTAAGTGCATGGCGAACTAAATCAAGTACATCGAGCATGGACGAGGTCAGAAAAGCTTTTGTAAATTGGTTAGATGATGCAGATTGTGATCAACTTGTCGCTTTTAATCTGCGAAATGCGCTTGGAGCAACGGAACGATTAAACAACGACCACGGGAGGAAACAGACCACACAGCAAGAGATTGTACACAAGATAACCAGGACAGCCGACCAACTTCCACGATTAGACACAAATTTTGGACAAAATACATCAATGTTGACCGATTCCGGAGTGTATGGAGATAATACAGCAAATGCGAATGAGTAGCAACAACAACGGAAACGTGCAAAAATATGGGATAGTTAAGGACGTGTCAATAAAGACTGCGCGAAGCACGAATTTTGCGCATAGTTGAAATATGTTGGTGATGATGGGGGAGGGGGTTTATAGAAATTCGGAAACCCGCCCTACTAAGTACAGTAAACTACCCAAAAAATAAAAAGGCTTCGACAGGAGGTGATACTAACATGGAGTTATCTTACACACAAAACAAATTGCAATTTAACAGACCGTCATTTAAGGACGAACTTAAAGATAAGCTTGGAACAGTTTGCTGTAACTGTGGAAGTAATTTGGATGTAGAGTATCACCATGTAGTGCCTTTGGCATTGGGAGGAACAAACAATATAGGGAACATTGTACCTCTTTGCCATGTTTGCCATCAAATTGCACATGGATCATTAAACATAAGGGTCATAAAAAGAGCGGAGAAAACAGGAAGACCTAAAATGTTGCCGGTATCAAACTATTTAGAAATTTTAGAGGAGTACAAAACTGGAAAGATAGGCAAGAAAGAATGTGAGCAAAAACTAAACATTTCCGGTGGAAACAAGCTATCTGACAAGTGGTACTACAAAGAATACCTGAGAGACAATCACATCAAGGTTATAAAGAACCGAGTAGATATGCTTAGTATTCCAAAGTGCCAGAAAGTGGATCATTCTGCAGAACCGATTGCAAGAGTTATTTATGATGACGGACGGGAAGAAAAGTTTTACAGAGAATGTGGATGATTTTTAAAAAATTCTCAAAAATAAAAAAGCCTTTTAGGAGGTACAGCACATGATTTTCATTTACATAGTTTTAGCATGGATACTGGTTCAATTGCATGCTCCTGCATGGGTATATATCCTGTTCATCATCGGAGTATTTTTAAGAGCAGTAGTCACTGGTAGAGATTAAGCGTATGCAGATATTTGGGAAAGAGATAAAAGACGAATGTTCAAAATGCGGTGAAGTCCTGCAATGCGAATTATTTCTGAAAGGTCACGGAATCAAGAGAGACCGTGAGAACGTTACGGAAATGGTTAGCTGTCAGATGAAGCACCAAAAGAGCAGACTTGATAAAGAACCTAAAGAAGATTTGCCAGTTAAGGAGAAATGTGAATTGCCACCTGAGATTAAAGAAATCTACACAGAGGTTTGGAAAATACATAAAGAGTGCGCTAATCCGAAAACGGATAATGACTGGTCGTATCTTATCCGGCAGGGCAATCTGCTGATTAAAATGCATAACAATAGCCAGTTTGCTAAAGCACTGGTAATGGCAATGATCGATGAAATTGAAGGAAGGACGAAGAAAAAATGATTGGATTCATGATTTTAAAAATAATGACAACGTTGGTATTGACAGTTTTAGCAATATCTGCTTTATGGTATGCTCCAAAACAGAAAACAGCATCAGACGGAGTTATTTTATTTGCGTTCGCAATGTTCCTTGCATTTGGAATAACTTTTATGTGGGTATAGCCTATGTGGTTACCGGAGATTATGCGAATTATCCCATATCACATCGTTGAATGGGTTAAATTCATAAAGCCATTGTTATTGCCGAATATCCTGTGTTGTGTTGGCATTGGATATGTGGCAGAGAAATCAAGGCATCAAGAGTGTATGCAGCCTGTGTGTGGGAAACGAAAAATGGAATAATGCGTTCGACAACACCAAGTTTTTCAAAGTACTGTACACAGGCGAGAAAATTTTTTAGATAAAGCGATATAGGGTGTTTCACGAAAATAATCCGGGAGCAGATGGTCTCTCTCCCGGAGTTTAGGACTATCGCCAAGCGGTAAGGCACAGCACTTTGACTGCTGCATTTCCAGGTCCGAATCCTGGTAGTCCTGTTTCGCAGATGTTTTCTTCTTTCGGTCTTTGCCATCTGCGAATTGTCTTCCATACTTTTCCATTGGAGACATTCCTTTCACCTCATAGCGGAATGCTGTTAAGAGCCGTCGCAAGGCTCGTGAGGGTTTAACCGGTTTATGATAGCCCGGTTTTTGCGGAATACCGTTGTAGGTTTTAATCCGTGGGTTGTCAGTAAAGACATTAAAATCCTGCACGGCCCTTGCAGTCATAAGATGGGTGTATGTGGTGACAGAATAGGTATTGTTAATGTGTAAGGCTTGATAATGGTCGGGCGGTAATACGCTGGCAGACGTTCACAGGAATGCAAGCTATGTGAGGTGCAAATCCTCACCCACCTATGTTTCCGGTTCACTACCGGATAGAGTGTTGGTGGCAGAATCCCACTTGAATTAAAAAAATGCCGTAAGTGTTGTTTGGTGTCCGAACCTTAAATGTAGGCATACAGCTTATGGAAACGCATATGGTCGGTTAGTCGAGTGGTAAGACACCACCCTTTCACGGTGGTAACGCGAGTTCGAATCTCGTACCGATCACTGGGATGTAGCGCAAATGGAAAGAGCAGTGTCCTTCTAAGGCATAGGCTGTGGGTTCAAGTCCCATCATCCCAACTATTCGGTCAAATTATGCTGTCTGTTAACAGGTGGTCTATGTTTTGGCTGAAACAGTGATGCAATATGCTCTGCGATTGTATAATGCGGAGTAACCCCGGGAATATTGCATCTCAACCATGCATAGCTCCAGTGGAAGAGCGGCATCCGCATAGGATGTGTGTCGGCGGTTCGATTCCGTCTGCATGGGTTACGGAGGATATGAGGATGAATGGATTGAAAGATTATCAACCACAAACAGAAGCATTACGAAATTTTGGTATAGATGTTTCCAAAGAAGCGGTAGAAAAATATGCTTTGGAAAATTTTGGTAAAATTCCACAAAATCAGATTGAAAGAGATTCTGCGAGAGACTGTAAAATAATAGAAGAAAGCAGAAGGATTGTGAAATAAAAATGAAAGACACGATATTATACATCAGCGATAGAGAAGAAAAAATAGTAGATTTCTTAAAATATCTTCAAAAGAAACTTGAAGATAATAAAAAGTGGTGCGATTTAGATTATCAGCACGATATTTTAAAAACAGAAAATTATGATATTGTTGGAAAATCATTTTATGGGAATCGTTTAGGATGTGGATATGGGTATTGTTTGTATTACTGCATAGACGAATTGATTGACAAAAATAAAATGACAGAAAAAGATAATGAACAACTAAAGGAAATTTTGTTTCATGTCAGAGAAGGAGCAAAAGAAGTATCCGAACTGGAAATATTGTGTATGTTAGGTTTGGTTTGAAAGGTTGGTGGAGTAATGAAGCCATTAGAAGAAATATTTTTCAGAGCTTGCGTGAATGAGCAGAAAAGAAAATTACATTTTAGTGATCGGGAATTGAGCATAAGAACTATTGGTAATATTTTTGAAAGGCTTGGATTTTCGTACAAGCAGTTAATGTATTATGTCAGCAAATGGTCTGACAAGGGATTTTATAATTATGGAGTGACGCTTGACTTAGGCTGGTTTGAATTTGACAAGCTGACCGGAGAATATAAGAAGATTTATGATTATATGACAAGTACGGACGGATGGAAAGATGGAGAACTTGCAAATTATATTGTCAGTAATTCGTTTAATCGGGAAAGATAACAAATTTTGCATTGAAAAAGCATCTTGGAATTGGAAAAGATGAGGACTTCTTCAATCCATACAAAGAGGGGTAACCAATGAAACATAAAAACAAATGTAAAACTTGCGACAGGTGCGGAGCAGAGATAGGGAAAATGCCGGATTTTTTAAATTATTTGATTCCGGTAAAAATGCCAGCACATTTTCGTATGGATTATTTCGACAAGACAGGTTATATAGCAAATGAACGACTGTTGAGAAACAAAATGCTATCCGCAACCATCGTTGTAAGCCATGAACGTAAATCAAAGGAATATGACTTATGCCCTAAGTGCCGGAAAGAGTTTGAGGAGTGGATGAAAAATGAGCATGACAGCAGTAATTGAAAATATAGAACGTGATGTGTTTCGACAGGTCACACCTAAAAACATCGGGAATATTGAAAATATAAAAATTGAATGTACAACACTGGGAGAAGACCCGATTGTCGTGGCAGATACAAAGAAAGACGAGGAAGCTTTGAAAAAATGTTTTTATGTAAAACTGTCCGAGCATCGTTGTAGCAAATGCAACCGCCTTTTAGGAAAATTCAACGGACAGGCTGAAATCAAATGCCCAAAATGTGGGAAAATCAATAGAATTGGGGTAAAATAATTTATGAATCAAGCAAAGTTGGTGAAATGGCAATATTGCAAAAACCTTAATGATATAAATCAAGCCATTCTGCAAAATGACCAGGATTGGGAAGAATTAAAGAGCGCAGAACAAATTATCAGTATAACATTTGACACAAACCATATGTGTTATGTTGTGTTTTGGACTTCTTAGCATAGCAAATAGAATATTTACTAGAGCACCAGTCGTAGAGTGCCTACGCAGAGAGCCAAATTTCCAAAATTTTAGGGAAGGAGGCTCTTTTATATTGGCAAGTCAGAGCCTTATATCGGCAGTAAACAGCTATGACAATTACATACAGCGCAAGGGAATTGATGAACAGGTCATTGATGCGTACATAGAAGCCTGCAGAGTGGCTATAAACGGTGAAAAGGATATAACTTATGGCTTACAGATAACAAACCGTTCTAAAGGCATTGTAGAGCGTTTCTGCATGGAAAGAACCGGAGGAACCATATGGGATTTAGAAAAGTATTCCTTCGCAAACAAGACACATTATTCTCTGACAGATAAATTGTACGATGTTCTTTTACTAGAAGCACAAAATAAAGTTGTGGACAGTGCATACCGCTATTTGGAAAAGAAAAGAGAACCTAGAGAGCGGTTCTATATGCCACGCAGAAAGCAATTCCTTAAAATCGGTCTCATGGATGCCATTCAAGGCATGATTGATGATATATATGACATCCTCTGCGTGTCACTTATCCCTGGTGCTGGAAAAACCACGGTCGAGAAAATGCTGAATGCGTTGGTAGCAGGATGGTTTCCGAGAGATTTCAACCTTTTTTACTCCCACAGTGGAGATATTACACGTATGTACTATGACGGTGTGTACGATATTTGCACAAATTCTGACGAGTACACTTGGAATGAAATTTTCCCAAATCTTTCTGTTACCAGTACTAACGCAAAAATGGAGCAGTTTAACATCGGCAAATATAAACCATTTCCATCCGTTCAGTGCACATCCGTAGGAAGTAAAAATGCTGGTAAAGTACGCGCATCAAAGTTTTTGTTCGTAGATGATATGATCGGTGGCATTGAAGAAGCTATGAATCCTATAATTTTGGATAAATTGTGGGACAAGTATGCGGTAGATGCAAGACAAAGAAAGACACAAGATACTGACGGAAAGAATTGCAAAGAGATCCATATTGCTACCAGGTGGAGCGTAAATGATGTAATCGGTCGGATCCAAAATATGTATGAAGGGAATCCAAGGGTAAAAGTAATTGCTGTTCCGGATATTGACCCAAAAACCGGATTAAGCAATTTTGACTACGAATTTTCCGGATTCACGGTTGCTTTTTTTGAAGATCAACAATTACTCATGGATGAAATCTCTTATAGATGTCTTTACAAGCAAGAGCCTATTGAACGTGAGGGATTGTTATTCCCGGAAGAAAAAATCAGACGTTATCTTAATCTTCCACATGGAGAACCGGAAATTATTACCGGGCAATGCGATACCAAGGGAAAAGGAACCGACTTTTTTGTTCTTCCGGTATTGCAAAAGTACGGAGAAGATTATTACTGTGTGGATGCTGTTTGTGACAATACTGCGGATTATGAGATGCAGTATGAAAATGCTGCAAATGTACTTGTTAATAATAAAGTGCAAGAGTGCGAATTTGAGCGTAATGCCGGCGGTGACCGTGTGGCAATGGAAGTAAATAAGCGTGTAGAGAGTAAAGGATGGATATGCAACATCACAGACACACCGACAGAGACAAACAAAGAAGCAAGAATTTTCCAGTGCTCTAACTGGATTTTGCAACACGTAATATTCAAGGATCCATCATTGTATAAGCCTAACGAACCATACGGTGTAATGATGTCGTTACTGAAAAGGTATTCTGTTTCAGGAAAAAAACAGTTAGATGATGTACCGGATGTATTTTCAAACTTTGCATTGCGAATTACAAACGGAAACAGGGTAGCAAAAGTAGAAGCAATTCAAAACCCATTCTCTTTCGGACGGAGGTATTGATATGACAACCAAAGAATATTTAGGGCAGATAAGCCGCCTTAATCGTATGATAAATAATAAACTCACGGAAATCGCACAACTCAAAGATATGGCGGTAAGCATATCTGCTACGCAAAGCGGTGAAAGGGTACAGACTACACCGAATTTTGACAAAATAGGAACAAAATATGCCAAAATTGATGAAATGGAACGGAAAATAGATGGCATGGTGGACGAACTTGTCGATAAAAAAGAGAAAATCATACAGCAGATAGACAGCATGGAAGATGAAAACACATACAATATTCTGTTCGCAAGGTACATAGAAAAGAAAACTTTTGAAGTGATCGCAACAGAAATGAAATATTCATGGAGACAGGTTGTCAGACTTCACGGAACTGCATTGAAACAGTTTGAAAAGAAATACGGAGAAGGATATTTGAATGAATGATGTCATTGAATGTCATATATAAAAAATGGTAATGTTAAACTGACGAAAATATTTAAGATGTTTTCTAATCCTCCTAAAAGGTGAATGACCGGAAATACCGTCTACGTTATGTGGGCGGTATTTTTGTGCGCAGAAAAGAGGTATTTATGATTTTTAACCAAAAAATTAGAGTGTACTGTCCGGGATGCGGACGGTTGGTCGGTGAATGCAGTTCAAAATCACACATCGACAAGACATATAAGTGCCGGAATTGCAATAAGATGGTTGTTTACCATACGGAGACCGGAGAACGTGAGATTAAGAAACTTCCCAAAAGAGACCAGAGCAGCGGAATTACATTTATGTAGGTGAAAATATGAACACTATGAAATTTCAAGACCTTGTAAAGGGTTGTCACGGTAGAAAAATTGCATATACGGATGTAGAGCAGATAACCGCAGACAACATTGTAAAGGTTATTGGTGATTGCATCGGTGTTTTTAATTACAATAAGTCAGTTATCAAGTACTTGTGGGAGTACTACAAAGGAGATCAGCCGGTACTGTACAGAACAAAGCTGTCAAATGAGGATATAACGAACAAAATCGTTGAGAATCATGCTTATGAGTGGGTACAG
>OKRW01000623.1_pt1 | contig 34488 bp, 26 predicted proteins | sample 1601151 | NCBI WGS metagenome assembly OKRW01 (sample SAMEA3541471, study PRJEB24748) | human gut metagenome | biome: human gut; feature: human-associated habitat; material: faeces | place: China | collected 2012 | reverse complement strand
GGTGCACCTTCTCCGACATGATGGCGACCATCGCGACGACGAACACCACCACGGCTATTATCTGGACACTGTCCACGGCAAAACCTCTCTTCGTTTACTCTTGGAACTCGATGTTGACTTGCTTCTACAGGGCCGCCGCCCGCTTCGCGATCTCCTTCATCGCTTTTTTGTCGGGCTTTCCGTTCGGAAGGCATGGGGCTTCATCCAGGTACACGATCGCATCGGGATACTGCCCCTTCTCCAGCTTGCCCCTCGAGAACGAGCGCAGCTCCTCGACCGTTATCGAGGCCCGGCCGTCCGGGACGACGAGCAGGCACACCCTCTCGCCCAGCTCGGCGTCGGGGTATCCGACCGCAAAGCACTCTGACACCCCGGCAAGGTCCCGGAACACCCGCTCGACCTGGGAAGGGTAGACGTTGAGCCCCCCACGGACGATGAGGTCCTTCAGCCTGTCTGTCACGTGGAGCCGCCCCCCGTCGTCGATGAATCCGATGTCGCCCGTGTGGAACCACCCGCCCTCGTCGCCGATCTCCGCCTCGTGGCAATCGGCGGAGAAAGCCCTCGTCATAAGCGCGGGCGTCTTCACGAGTATCTCCCCCGAGTCGTCGTCGATGGACAGGGAGACTCCCGCGATGGGGAACCCCAGGCTGCTCTTGCGCACCTCCTCGCTCGACCCCGGCCTCTCCACGGTAAGCGTCGCCGCCGTCTCGCTCATCCCGTACGATTGTACGAAGGGGCACCCGAAGTAGTCCTCGCATCTCTCGAACATCGCAGGCGAGCATCCGGCGCCCGCCATCATGCACAGCCTGAGGGTTTTCGGGGGATTTTCTCGAAGCGTGTCGGCATTCATCTCGCGAACGAACATGGTGGGCACACCGAAATACACCGTGACCCCCGCCTTGCCGACCAGCGCGCGCGATCGCTCTATCGTGTACTTTCCCACGATGGAGAGCGTCGCCCGCCTGAGGATGGCTGAGACCATGCCGATGAAGCCGTAGACGTGGAAGAAGGGCACGGGGACGTACAGGACATCTCTGCCCGAAATCCCCAAGGCGGCCGTGAGCTTGAGGGCGTTCGAGGTAAACGACGACATGCGGTTCGCAATCGCCTTCGGGGCGCCCGTCGTCCCCGAGGAGAACAGCAGCACCTCCGGATCGAGCGGCAGGCGGGGAACCGCGGCGCCGGGGTCGACTGCCGGCACCCTTGCGCGGGCGACCCCGAGGGAGACGCCGCGCCCCGTGCTTCCCCTGAGGGAAAGAACCGGCACGTCGAAGGCCCCGACCACCGCAGCCGAGGCAGCATCGAGGACGACCACCAGGCTCGGACGGAGGAGCGAGAGGTCGTCGCGCAGGGAGTGCTCGATGAGGGACGGCGCGCGAAACGCCAGCGAGCAGCCGAGAGACTGCGCTGCGGCGATGAGAGAGGGCACCTCGGCGACGTTCGGAAGGTACAGCAGGACGCTCGAGCCCGCATCGAGGCGGAACTCGAAGTGGAACACCGAGATGAGCGAGAGGGCGAGCTCGTACGCCTCCCGATACGTCACCTCCCCCTCGGGAGTGGTGACCATGGCCTTGTCCGGGTCCTCCGCGCACTGCTCCCCCATCTTGCACAGGAGCGGGGACGGCCTCGACGGGATCCCCCCGTCGAGGGCCGCCGCGCCCCCCGTCGCCTCAACGCCCGTCATCGCCCCTCGCTCCTTCCCGCAACGTGCCCTAGCGGTTTGCCTCAAACGCAGACCTCAGACCGCCCCACTCCTCGCAGAACAGGCCCGGGTCCATCGTCTTCAGGTCGGAATGCACCGCAGGCCGGAAGTCCATCTGGGAGAGCACATCGCGCTCGAGGTCGATGCCGGGGGCTATCTCGACGACCGTCATCTTCCCGTCGATGAGCTGCAGGACGCAGCGCTCGGTCACGTACAGGACGGTCTGATCGGGCCGCGCGTTCCGCCCCGAGAAGGTCACTTGCTGCACGGAGTCGACGAACTTGCGGGTAGACCCCTCCTCGTCGATGACCAGCTTCCCGTCGGCGATGCGCTCCTTGGCCTTCGCCACGAACGTTCCTGCGAAGACGACCTTCTTGGCGCTTTGGGTGATGTCGATGAAGCCGCCGGGGCCCGAGAGTCTGTCCCCGAACTTCGAGACGTTGAGGTTGCCGTGCTCGTCCGCCTCGGCGAGTCCCAGCACGGTGATGTCCAAGCCGCCGCCGTCGATGAAGTCGAACATGGAGTTATGGGAAATGATGGCCTCGGCATTGTAGTTGCTGCCGAAGTTGGGAAGTGCCGCGGGCACGCCGCCAATACCGCCAGCCTCGGCGGTGATGGTAATCTCATCGGAGCAACCGCACTCCGCGACGACCGACGCCACGTCGGCGGGGATGCCCACCCCCAGGTTCGCGACGCTGCCCGGCGCCAGCTCCGCGGCGCAGCGGCGGCAGATGACCTTGCGCGGGGAGAGGTCGAGCACCGGCAGCTGGTCCAGGGGCTTTTTGACCTGGCCGGAGAAGGCGGGCTCGAAGTACACGCCCTCGGTCTGCCAGCAGCAGTCCTTCTCGGTCGCCTGCACCACGTAGTCCACCATGATGCCCGGGATGGAGACCTCCTTGGGATCGAGCGTGCCCTTCTGGGCGAGGTACTCCACCTGGACGATGACGATGCCGCCCGAGTTCTTCGCGGCCGACGCCACAGCGAGCCCCTCGTTCATAACGCTCTCGTTCCTAAACGAGATGTTGCCGTTCTCGTCGGCGATGGTTCCGCGGAGAAGAGCTACGTCAAGGGGGAAGCTCTTGTAGAACAGGTACTCCTCGCCTTGGAACTCGACGAGCTCCACGAGGTCTTCCGCCGTCTGGGGGCTCATCTTCCCGCCCTCGATGCGGGGGTCGACGAACGTTCCCAATCCAATTTTGGTCAAGAGGCCAGGACGGCCGGCCGCTATCTCGCGCCACAAGTTGACGATTACTCCCTGCGGCAAGCAATGACATTGGATGTCGCCGGAGCGGACCAGCTTGTTCAGCGCGAACGCAGACCCGATGTGCGCAGCAGACCAGCGAGTCACAAGGCCAGGCCCCGCCTCGCCGAGCACGGTGACACCGCGCTCCTTCCAATCGCCCATGGCGCAACCTTGCTTCAGGTTGAGATCGCGCGGATGGCCCGTCTCCTTGAAGTTGTCCCTGATTGCGCGGCCGACCTCCTCGGCCCACCCCGAAAGACCCATACCGGCCAGTCCGACCGTGGCACCGTCGGGAATCAGGCTTGCCGCCTCCTGCGCAGTGATGAACTTTGCCATAGCTTCTCCTTATATCAGATTCCTAATCGATTTCCCCACTAGCCACAAGCGGGCCTCTTACCCGAAGCGGTACTCGACGCCCATCGTGGGGCCGGGGTTGACCCACTTCTCGACGATCGTGCCCTCGCAGGCTATGCGGCACGTGCCGCACTCCAGGCAGCCGGCGTAGTCGAAGGACTTGGCGCCGTCCCCGTCGACCTTGTAGAGGGCCGCCGGGCACACGCGGACCAGCTTGAGGAACTCCTCGCGGTAGGCCTCGGAGCCGTCGTCCTCGGCCAGCACGATGTGCGGGGCCTCCTCGTCGACCTCGTACTTGTTGACGGACAGAGCCTCGTCGACGTTGACCGTGATCTCGCAGACCTTGCTCACAGCGCACGCACCGCCTTCCTGACCTCGCCGGCCAGCTTGAGCAGGCCGCGCTTCCTGACAATGGGCATCATCCGCTTCGCGAGCGGCTTCTGGGGAGAGCCGTCGACGCTGAACATGGCGTTGAAGATCTCCCTGGCCATCACCGGGTAGTCGGTGAACATGGAGCCCCACTCCTCCATGACGTGGGGCCACTTGGAGAACGTGCGCAGGTCCCGGATGACGAAGGAGGCCTCCATCATCTCCCTGTAGGAGGACAGCCCCGCCTCGGAGACGTCGCCCTTGTCGAGGGCCTCGACGGCGGCCTTGGCGGCCATCTGGCCGGACGCCACGGCGAAGTCCATGCCGCGCACCTGGTAGCCCATGTTCATGCACAGCCCCGCGGTCTCGCCCGCGAGCAGGCAGCCGTCGAAGACGTACTTCGGGATCATGTCGTGGCCGCCCTCGGGGACCATGTGGCCGGAGTGCTCGACCATCTTGGCGCCGCGGATGATGGGCGCCACCGCCGGGTGGCTCTTGAAGTCCTCGAGCATCTGGTAGACCGGCACCTCGTTGCGCGAGCCGTCGGCCGCGAGCGAGATGGTGGCCACGAGGCCGAGCGAGATGGACTCCCTGTTGGTGTAGAGGAACCCGCCGCCGACGCTGCCCTTGGTGCAGTCGCCGACGAACAGCATCGCGGCGCCCTCGCCCTCGGGGAGCAGGAAGCGGTCCTCGATGACGCCCTCGGGGAGCTCGAAGACCTCCTTGATGCCCACGGCCATCTGGCTGGCCTTGGGGCGGGGGTTGCCCAGGCAGCGCTCGGAGAGCACGGGGTTCGCCCCCTCGGCGAGGATCACCACGTCGGCGGTGATCTCGTCCTCGCCGGCGCGCACGCCGGCCACGCGGCCGGACTCGTCCTTGATGAGGTCCTCGACCGCGATGCCGCAGATGTACTCGGCGCCGGCCCCCTCGGCCTTCTCGGCGAGCCACTGGTCGAAGGGCCCGCGCAGGACCGAGTAGGAGTCCTTGCCCTCCTCGGCGAGCTCGGGGGAGGTGAAGTCGATGGTCGTCCCGGACGCCGGGTCGAGCATGGCGATGCGCTCGTGCGTGATCTTGCGCTCGAGGGGCGCCTCGGACTCGAAGTCGGGGAAGACCTTCTTGAGGGAATGGGAGTAGATGCGCCCGCCGGTCATGTTCTTGGCGCCGGCGAAGTTGCCGCGCTCCACGACCAGCACGCTCTTGCCCGCTTTCGCGAGCTCGTACGCTGCGACCGAGCCGGCGCAGCCCGCGCCTACCACGATCGCGTCGAAGTCTGACACGGAGGTCTCCTTTCTCAAAAGTATGAGGGCCCGTCTCGAGGGGATAACGACGGGCCCTGTTCGGGAAGTTCCGGCAAAAGCGGAGGAGTGCCGGAGGGATAATGCTACAGAGCAGCCTCGAGCTTCGGCAGGACGTCGTTCACGTCGCCCACGAGGCCGAAGTCGCACTGCTTGAAGATGGGGGCGTTCTTGTCCTTGTTCACGGCGATGACCGTGCCTGACTTGTTGCAGCCGACCATGTGCTGCATCTGGCCGGAGATGCCGCAGGCGATGTAGAGCTTCGGGGAGACCGAGATGCCCGAGACGCCCACGTAGAGCTCCTTTGGCAGCCACCCCTCCCCTTCCGAGAGCGGACGGGTGCAGGCGATCGCCCCGCCGAGCTTCGCCGCGAGGTCTTTCGCGGGCTGCAGCTGGCCTTCCTCGGCGAAGCCGCGGCCAACCGCCACGACGACCTCTGCATCCGCCGGATCCGCCGCCGTCCTCTCGAGGGGCTCGACGGACACCGTGCGCCCGGCGCGCTCGGGCGCCGCCCAGTCGGCCGTCACGACCGCACCGGCGCCGAAAGCAGCCGATTCGTCGCACAGGCCCGGGGAGACGAGGTATACCCCCTTCCCAGAGCACGGCTTCTGGACCCGCTCGGCGACGCCGCCGAAGAACATCCCGCGAGCCTGCTCGCCGAAGGCGACCGTCGCGGAGATGGCGGAGGTGGAGAGCCTGGCCGCGATGCGCCCCGCGACGACCTTGCACCGGCGCGTCGGCTCGGCGATCACCACGTCCGACTCCTCCGCGAAAGGAAGAAGCGACAGGTGCGCGTCGTCGACGAGCGCACCGTCGGGGACGGCCAGGAGGATGGACGTGTCGGATACATCGGGCACGACGCCCTCGAAGCAGACGAGCGAGACATCGTCGGCCCCGAAGACTCGGGCGCCGCCCGCCAGCTTCGTAGCGGAGCTTGAGTTCTCCGCAATAACTAAGGCCTTCATCGTATGGAACCTGCCTTTCTTACAGCGCGGCCTTGACGGCTTCCGCGAGCCTGTCGATCGCCCCATCCTCGGACGCGCTCACGATCGTCGGGTTTCTCTCCGTCTTCTCGGGGGCGGCGAGCTCGATGGTCTCGAGCGTCGGCTGCGGCGCGGAATCTGCCCCCGAGACGCTCATCGGCCTTTTGCCGGCGGCGAGGATGTCCTTCATCCCGGGTATCCGCGGCGTGGCGAAGTCAGGGGTCACGGAGACGACGGCGGGCAGGCCGAGCTCGACCGTCTCGACGCAGTCCTCGAGGGCCCTCGTCGCCGTGGCTATGCCGCCCTGGACTGAGAGTCCGACGACCGAGGTCGCGATGGGCATGCCGAGCCGCTCGGCAAGCTGAACATCAACCTGTTGGGCGTACTCGTCGGCAGACCCGTCCCCGCACACCACGAGGTCGATGTCGCCGAGTCCCTCGATGACGCCGGCGAGCACCTCTGCGGTGGCGAAGGCATCGAGCCCGGACAGCGAGTCGTCCGCCCTCATCTCGAGCTCGTCGGCGCCTCGCGCGAGGACGTTCTTTTTGACCTTCGAGTCGTCGATGGACGCGGGCCCCGCCGTGACGGCGACGACCTTGGACTCGGGCGACTCCCTCGCGACCCGCGCGGCCGCCTCGATGGCGGGGAGGTCGTACTCGGAGACGACGGGCCTCGCCTTGGAGACGTCCATCTCCCCGTTCCCCCCGACGGCGACGTCCTGGCTGTCGGGGACGATCTTCACTGCAACTGCGATTTTCACTTCGCGTACCTCTCTTCTCTTGCTCGCCGGGAGCCCCGCCCTTCCCAGGCGGTTTGCGCAGCTCCCTGACGATTCCCCGGCATGCTCTGCCGGACCGCGGGGGGCTTTCTCTCGAATACGGGGCCAAGGGCTGGCCCGAACATGGGGCTACCGCTGCGCGTACTTCTTGGAGAGCTGGCGCCCTGCGATGTAGACCATGATCTCGTCGGTGCCGCCCGCGATCTGCATGCCGCGCAGATCGACCCACATGCGCCCGACGCGCGTCTCGTCGGTGTAGCCGAGACCGCCGAAGATCTGCAGGGCCTCCGAGGCCACCATCGTGCATGCCTTGCCGGCGTAGTATTTGAGCAGGGCCGAGTCGATGCGGACGGACTGGCCGTTGTCCATCTTCCACAGGCACTTGTAGAGCATGTTGCGCGAGTTCTGCAGGGCAATCTCCATCTCGATCAGCTTCAGCTGGATGAGCTGGTAGTTCGCGATCGGCTTGCCGAACGTCGTGCGCTCGCTCACATAGGCGGCCGCGTCGTCCATGGCCGCCTGGGCCACGCCGATGCACTGGGCCACGATCAGGCAGCGCTCGGTCTCGAAGTTCTTCATCAGGTTGAGGAAGCCCTCGCCGGGCTTTCCGATACGCATGTCCTCCGTGAGGACGACGCCGTCGAAGTACATCTCGCAGAAGGCCGCCACCTTCTGGCCGATCTTGTGCAGGGGCGCCGTGCTCAGGCCCGGGGCGTCCTTGGGGACGATCCACATGGACATGGACTTGTTCTCGCGGGAGGGATCCTCGTCCTTGGCGATGACCAGCACGTTGGGAAAGACCTCGCCCTGGGTGACCCACGTCTTCTGGCCGTTGAGGAGGTAGGTGCCGTCCTCCTGCTTCCTCGTCACGCAGGTCATCGCCTGGTTGTCGGAGCCTGCGCCGGGCTCGGAGAAGCCGAGGGAGAAGATCGGATGGCCCGTCTCCAGGTAGTCCTGCATGGCGTCGGAGATCTGCTCGGGCGTCGCGCCGAAGTCGATGAAGTCGCGCATCGCGAGGGTGTTGTTGAGGGTGCAGAGCGCCGCGCCGGAATGGTGTGCGAACTCCTCGGTGAGGAGTCCCAGGGTGACGAGGTCCGTATCGATCCCGCCGTACTCCTCGGGGATGCCCATCAGGCCGAAGCCGCTCTCCATCCAGGCGGAGGTGAGCTCCTCGCTCATCCTGCGGTTCTCGTACATCTCCTTAATCTCGTCCTCGCCGGCATAGCGCTCGCAGAACTCTTCGATGCTCTCGACGAGAAGCTCCTGCTCGTCAGTGAATGAAAAATCCATGTCTACCCCTTCCCTACGTCAGGCATTTGCAACATGTTGTCGGTGATTTCAAATCGTTATCGTTAGGCTAGCATGGCGATTAACCAGGAATCATTCCAGCTCGACCCGTACTATTCGAGAATAGGTTCCTGCCGCTGCTCGCTCTCAGGGCGCAATGAGGACAAGGCCCCCAAGCTCCCAAACGGAAGCGAACGGGAAACAACCTATTGCAGCGCAACCCATGGAAACCGTTCCGTTCTGGTGCCGCGGAGCAAGATCCCCGGCACCAGAATTTGCTTGGGCCCAACTTACAAAGCGCAGGGCGTTACGCTACGAAACTTACAAGGAGAACCATCGCGCTGGACAGCACCGTGAACACCAGCAGCAGTGGAATTGCGTTCTTGTAGATTGACGCATAGGAAACATTCTCGTTGCTGAACAATACGGGGCAAGCACCTGACCCGCCAGGGCTGAGCACCGCTAGGTAAGAGCCAAGCACGATAGCACAGGTCATTGCGCTCGGCTCGATTCCCATCGTGCCGCACAAGGGCAAAATGGCCGTGAGCATAATCGCGGCAGTACCGAGATTGCTGAAGAAACTCGTTACGATTACCGTGATGAGCACGGCAGCGAAGACAAAGAGCGCCGGGGGCATGGAGCCGACGAGTCCACCCAAAACGACATTCAGCCAAGCAGAAATACCGGAAACATCATCAGTGAACTTGGCCGTGATGCAAACCATAGCAGCAACGGACACGAAAACAACCCAAGGCATGCCTTCTTTCATCATAAGCGGCAGGTCAATCGTCGGTTTCCCGTTAGTAATGATGAGGCTGAGCAGAATTGCAACCAAAGCGAAGATTCCATTAGCGCCAAATCCATTGAGGACGATACCAATTTCGCTTTTCGCGGGAACGATCATCTGCGCCACGAAGAAGACGATTATCACAATGAAGCCACCCAGCAAAATCTTCTGCTCTCTATTGAACTTGCTGTCGTCATTGAAGAACCCGGCAAAATCAAAGGCAGCGAGCTTGTCCATGTTGACCCGTTGAACGTACTTCATGATAATCGGGGCAATAACACAAACGAGCAAACCGATAACGAGAGACGCGATGACGAACAGCGAAGCGTTCAGGTCGTAGCCGAGCATCTTAGGGAACGGTGCAACCATCGCTGCAATAAATCCGCGGAACGGCAGGGCGGCGCCTCCAAGAAACGCGACGATGAAGCTCGTGACGATCGTCGAAGCCGACCACGCATCCGCTTTCTCGTATCCGATCATGTCCCGAAGCGTTGCGACCAATGCAAACGTAATCAGCATTGCCGCCATTGCGCTGATAAGGATGCCTTCGAGCAATGTGCCCAATAACAGCGCAAACATTATTCGACAGGGCTTTCCCTTGACAATTGAGCGAGACAACAACCAGGCTGCCATTTTCTGCGTAGCGCCGCTTCGCGAGATTGCTTCGCAAATCGGCATCAAGATTAGAAGCTGCCACAAAATAGTATTGCCAAAGGCAGCAGTAATTGCCCCGGACAGACTGGGAAATGCCCCAGAATAACCTGCTGCGATAATGGCCATGATTGAGGGCCATAGAGCTCCGGCAAAACTGAAGAGCCAAATTGTGCCGAAGAAGATGCCTATCAAGCGCATACCCACTTGGGTCATAGGTTCGGGTGCAGGCAGAAATCCAAAGCACCACACGATGATAAGGCCGATTATGACCTTGATAAAGTACTTGGCATCGTACTTTTGTTCTTTACCAGCCATGCCAAGACTCCTTTCGGACTCGGGCTGCAGCATTAGTTAAGCAGCCCGAGATATATTCGAGTTGAATGGGAGCTATGATGCATTCAATTATTTAATGGCGAGATGATTAACTGCGCAGTTAGGCTTGGAACGAGGAGCGTCCATCCTTGTCGATTACTACCGCCATGTCGAGGGTGACGCCCAGTTCGCCTTCCATATCGCGAATCTTGCCCCAATAACCCTCAAGCGGCTTATCAAGCGGAACATTCTGCTGTTTCTGAAGCTCTCGAACAGCACGCCCGTCAACCTCGGGAGCAGTCTGTTGATTTTTGACCGCCAGCGCCGCCGCGTTGCCGGCAGCTTGGCCCGTGGTCATGCTCGTTGCGATAATGCGAGCGCCGCCGAGCCCGTGCCAATCGGCGGAAATGCACCTTCCGACGGCGAACAGGTTATCCACGTCTTGGGCGATCAGCGCACGAAGAGGAATCTCGCTGAACTCGCGCGGGTTGGGGCGCACCTCATAGCCTTCCATCGGAGCAAACGGATGCATATTGAAATTGCCGTCATCGGTAGAAATCCTGCAATGCGCTGGATCAACGGGCTTCTGCAGGTGGACATGGCGCAATGCAGTCTGGTCGCTGCTAGTGGGATGATGGGAATCAAGCGGTTCGGGATAAATGGCAATGCCGTCCTCGAACTTCCTCGCACTGCACATGTCTTCAGCCGTGAAGACATAGCGACCAACGATACGGCGAGACTCACGCGTGCCGTTCTGCTCAGCGAAATGCGCGAGAGTGCAGCGCTCGAATCCGGGCACGTACTGACGCAGGAAGTCGATGAAGAGCATGACTTTGCGGTGTTGATCGACAATCTGGCGAGTCGTATCCTCAACGCTCGTATTTCTGCAGTAGTACGTTGCTGTAGCGTCAAGGCAAACGTCCATATCTTCCTTGTTCAGACTTCCGACAACCGGATACACCAAATTTCCCGGGGAAAGCATGCAAGGAAGTTTACCTTCCGCAATGGCTTGTTTCTGCAATGCGACAAAGTAGCTAAGACGCTGCTCAGATGGCTTTTTTCGATTCTCGTTATTATAGGCGGCGTACGCATCCAAATACTTCTGGTAGTTAACATAAGACAGGCGGAAGCCCATCGAAGTCGACTCGTTCATGCCCATGAACTCGATATCGCCGACGTCGCACGGCACGCCAGCGGCACTCGCGACGATCGCATCGCCTGTTGCGTCGATGACCATTTTTGCCTTGATTCGCATTTGGCCATTGACGGTGTAAGCGATAATCGTGGTAATATGCCCGGCCTCTTGCACGACCTCGGCTACGTGCACCCCATACAGGAAACGTGCCCCCGATTGGATAAGCATACGCTCGAGCATGACTTTCCCCATCTCGGGTTCGACAGCAGGCAGATGAGGCTTAATCACTGCGGCATTTTCCTTCGCCAAACGCTCAACCCATTCAAGGCAGAGGCCGTCGACGTGGCCCGCGATGCCGGTAATATATCCATTGGTGCACAGCCCGCCGAAGGATTCACGTTTCTCGATGAGCAAAACTCGCATTCCTTGACGCGCTGCGGTTATCGCAGCAGAACATCCTGCGACGCCTCCGCCGCAAACGAGCACGTCAACGTTGTAGTCAGTCGTAACATTCATTGCCGACACCTTCTCTTTCCCCAATTGTTGTGGCGCTTAGGGTGAGAGCCTCTTTAGATTCCACCCTAACGGTTTTAACGCTATCCCAGGATGGCTTTATTATTGGACCGGCAAATACGTGTTGGTTTTCTGTTTTGTCTCGGTTCGATTCCCAAAGCTCACATAATGTGCTAATTCCTAGTGAAAAAGTCTAGATAGAGCTCATCGATTTAGCGAGCGAAATAAGCTTTACAACTGGCGCAGTTCTCGCACCACGGGGAGCAACGCAGTATTCGGAAACGTAATAATCCCAATCCGAGAGACGCACCGATGCTATCCCTTCAACATCGACAATTGGCGTTGGGCGTGGAATGGCGACCTTTTTCTTTCGCGCAACGAGAAACGAACTTGCCTGACGGGTATTCATAACGACCGTCTTAAGCTGCAGGCCATATTTGTCAGCCAAATGCAAGAACGGAGCGAAGTGCTCCTTCACAACGCTATTCTCAACATTGATGTCATTGTTGAGCGCTATTGAATAGTCTTTAAACTCAGGGAGTGTTGCCTCTTGCCGAGAAGAGAGAGGAGAATCGCTCGATATCCCCATGTACATGTCGGGAATCTTGTTAACAAGCATGAACTCCAACTTATTTCGCACTTCCTTTTCTTGCGCCGCTGCGCAAGACAGGAAATCACCCGACATGGTGACGAAAAGGACATCGAGCCTTCCTTGAAGGAGCTCCTCATGCAAGTACGTCCAAGAGCCCGAGACTATTGAGACATCCATATTCGGCCACTCATTGATGAATTGCGCGATTATCTCATCAATGCGCGAGGTCCAGTGCTTATCGCTAATTCCAATTCTGATAGCTGGCTTTTGAATATCGATGTGCGCCAGCGAAATCGTTCGAGAGACATTTTCCCAGTTATTGAGAATCCCTTCGAAAGAAGGGAGTAGTGATTGACAAATCGGCGTAGGTGCCAATCGGCTTGCTTTGCTACCGCGGACGAACAGCTCTACTCCCAGCTCTTGCTCAGCACGGCTAATTCGCTTAGAAATTGCCGATGGCACAAAACAGAGCCGGGAAGCGGCTTTCGTAAAACTATCACATTGCGAAACAGTAAGAATCGCCTCGATCGTTTCGATGTCCATCGCAAATCCTCATCTGATACCCCAATCTATAATTACTGATAGTAGAATCCTGGAAACCTAATAGCAATTCTTATAATTTGAGTTTAATGATGGTATTTTAATTACTTTTACTCTCTCAGGCATCAAAATAGCAGCCGCGCTCAAAACGCGGCTGCTATTATTTTGGAACCTACTTTCTATAGAACAGCGATGAACTGTAAGTCTTACAGAATAAGGCCAAGAAGCGAGAACAGGACGGCGGCAACGACAACGTATGCCGCAAGCGTCATCAGGCCCTTCGTCCAGATAAACTTCGTTTCGATACCCTCTCGACCAAGAAGCAGCGGTGCTGGACCAGCAGCGGCGTAGGTCATGAAAGCAAACATCGACGTGTAGGCAATCGCCGCAGCAATGATGGAAGGATCGACGCCCTGCGCAGCGAACACCACCGTGAAGGGCATCGTTACACCTGAAACGATGATACCAGTCGCCATGTTGGAGAAGACGTTGGTGATAATCGCCGTCGCCAAAACGATGATAAGGATGAACAGCGGAAGAGGCATGCCAGAGAACAGAGGAGTCAGCACCTCTGCAAGCCAGGTTTTGACACCGAGGTCATTGCTGCTCAGCGCGCCGCCGATAATCATGAAGACGCCGATCGTCGCAATGAAGCCCCAGTTCGCGCCTGCCGCGAAATGCTTCTTGCAATCCATCAAGGGCTCGCCGTCGATCTTCACGATTGACAGAATCACGATCACGAGGACAAACCACAGAGCCTGAGTGATCGGGGCAAGCGCAACATAGATCGAGCTATCCTTCGACAGGAAGTGGAGGACGAAGGAGTACGCGATGCCGAAAAGGAACGCGACCAGGTAGATGACCTGCTTCTTGTTGAATTTGCTGCTCGTGTCCTTAAGTGCCTCGATTTCATTCGGTTTCAGGTCCTTAAGGCGAGAAAGGTCGCAACGGAAGACGAACTTAATCATGAGCGAGTAAACGATCATGAAGACCGTTCCGACGACGATGGCGGCAACGATGTACATAGCCGGATTGAACGTGTAGCCGTAGGGCTCGATTGCCGCTCCAAAAGCGCCCGTGATAGCAAGAGTCATCGGAGTGAACGGGATGAGGGCCGCACCAAGCATGCCGCAAAGGTACAGACCGAGCGTCATAGCCTGCGTATACCGATCGTTCTTCTCGTATCCCAGAGCCTCGCGCACGCTCTCGAAAACCGTCAGCGAGAAAATGATTCCGCCGAAGGTATCGAGGAAGATGTCCGCGTAGAGGAACGCCAGCAGGAACACTGCGGTGAAGAGCAACGGCTTACCCTGAATGACCTTAGCGGTAACGATCTTCTTCGCCAAGACTTTGCCAGCGCCGGTTTCCCTCAACGCCGAGCAGATGACGAGAATTGCGATGACCTGCAAAATCGTCGAGGTGCCCATGAACTTGGCAATTGCATCGGCGCCGCTCATATAACCGCAAATCACCGTTGCGAACAACGCCGCGAGCGACGGCCAGATAAGTTGGCCCGTCGAAGTGATGAGGATGAGCAATCCGACGAAGATGCCGATCATGGAGACGCCCATCGGCGTCACGGTCGACCATGCAGGGCAGACCGTTCCGAACAAAAACATGAATGCGAGACCGACTACCAGCCAAATCCAGTAGCCGACGCTCGACTTTTTCCCTTCAGCAGTCATTATCCCCTCTTTTCGTTTCATCCCGTCGGGCACCCCGCCCGACGGGATAGGGTATAGAGTCTTATTTCTTGGGAGCGCAGGTCAGGAAGTCGCCACCGTTAATGACGAAATCGCAATCCATGTCCCGGAGCTCCTGCCAATAGCCGTCGGGCGCCTCGTCGAGATTAACCCCTTCCTCGAGGAGCATCTCCCTGACGCACTCACCCGAAATCTCGTGAGGAGTAACCTTCTTCGAAATAGCTTCGAAGGCGGCAAGACCGGCAGCATGGCCCGTGCCCATAGCGGGGCCGATGATTCTCATAGCTCCATTGGCGTGGAACTCGGCAGAGCAGCAGCGCCCCGCCATCAGCAGATTGTCAACGTCGCGAGGGAGAAGACAACGATAGGGAATCTCGCACCAATCCTTCGGATTCGGACGAGCGGGCACGCCGGCGGGAACGCCGAAGGGATGCATCTGCGCGTCGCAATCGACGCCTAGTTGCTCGTCTTCGCATACCGCAGTGCCAGCAGGCTCCTTGATGTGGATATGGCGCATGAAGAACCACTCGGAGCTCGTAGGATGATGAGTGTCAAACATCTCGGGGAAGCGCGCGATGCCGTCGGAGAACTTCGTTCCACATGCAACATCGCTTGCCTTCAGCATGTACTCGCCGAAGATGCGCCTGCTGTCGCGAACACCGGGCAGCGAGCCCAAACCCGTAAGGCGCAGACGCTCAAAACCGGGCACGTTGTTCTTAAGGAATGCATGGAACTGCTTCATGAGCTGATGCTGCTCGAGCACCTGGCGGCTGATGTCCTCGGCGTCGGTGTTGTGGCAGTAATAGCTATGGAAGGAGAACGTCACGAACTCGGCGTCGTCCTCGGGCGTATGGGGAATGCGCACGCGGAAGAAGCCCCTGCTTCTGTTGCAGACGTGCCTGGTCATCTCTCCGCGTTTGATGGCCTCTTCCTCAAGGACATAGACCAGCGGCAACGGCTTCTCGACGCCGTTTTCCTTCTGCTCTTTGATGAATGCGTCCTCTGCGGCCTGGTATTTCACCAAGTCGGCGCCCGCCCAGCGAGAGCCCTGGGTGGTTGCAATGTTAAGGCCGGCGAAATCCTGCCCGCCAACTTCAAAAGGAGCACCAGCGAGCGCCGCAAGGTCGCCGTCACCAGTGGAGTCGATGAAGATGCGAGCCTTAACCCTCATCGTGCCGCCCTTCGTGTAGAAGAGAGCGGACTTGATGTGCTGGTCTTCCATCTCGACGTCGACCAACGTCGAGTCATACACCACACGGCTTCCCGCTTCGAAGAGCATATCCTCGAGCACAATCTTGCCATATTCGGGCTCGAAGCTGGGGTTTCTGTAGTAGTCTTTGCTGGGGTCGATTTTTCGGAGCTGTCCGATTTTGTCGAGGCGCTCGGTGAACTCCAGGCAAATCCCCTCGATGTTACCGGCAACTTGGGGCACGTATCCGTTCGTGGCAAGCCCGCCGAGCGTCACCCCCTTTTCGAGCAGAATCGTGTGCATGCCGTTGCGCGCGGCGGCGATTGCTGCGGAGCATCCAGCAACGCCACCGCCGATGACGGCAACGTCGCAATGCAGCGTCTTGCAGATCTCTTTCATACGCACAGCCTCCCTTTCAGCTTGGCTTAAGAGACAGCACCCTCACAATCTGCTGCCCCTCCTTATGCCCTTAAGGCTAGCATGCTGAGAGACGGGGTATCATTCCAGCTCTTCCGTTATTATGCAAGAACGGAAGAGCTGGAATGGGCGCTCAAGTTGCGCAGAAATATCGCTACTCGACTCTTCCAGCAAAGCGTTCCATGTAGCCGAGAAACGAGCGTAGAGCAGGGGAATTATCATCTGCTCGATAGGCGATCTTTAAGTTAAATCGGTAGTAATCCTTAGCGAGCTGCTTGACTACAACATCCTGGCGAAGCGTCTTGGGACGATACATCAGCGGAGCGACTCCCCTTTGCGCCGCAACCATGCCGAACGCCATCGAAGTTCGGGAGTCAAGAAGTTGAATGTTCGGCTCGAACCCTTCTTGCCTGCAGGCGTTTGCGAAACGTTGTATCTTGCCGTCGCACATCCCCTCGTTATGAAAGTCCCGAAATAAAAACGTTTCATTGCGAAAATCGACTAGAGTCGGGTTCTCAAGATTCGCGCATGGGTGATTTTTCGAGAGGGCCAACTTTAGGCGCAAGCTCCATAAACCCTGATATTCAAGCGCCTTCTTCTTCAGTTCAGGATATTCATCTGGGCTGGTAAACACCAGGAAAGCTGCATCGAATTGATGGGATTCCAGCCCACTGACAAGCGACGACATCGTGCCTTCAGCTTGCACGATTCGAACAGTAGGGTTTGCCGTCGAATACCGCAGGATCAAGTCATCTTCCCCGAAGGTACTCAGCCCGTTCAGGCAGCCGATAGCGAGGTGTTGAGCCTTCTCGTTTTTAGTCAGGGCGACTCGCTCCGCCAGCCTGTCGTAAGCTTGATCGATGTTCTCGAGAAATGGGAGCAGCTGTTCCCCTTCTTCGGTTAGTGCAACTTGCGCTCGGGCCTTTCTTTCGAATAACTTCATGCCGAGTTCTTTTTCGAGCGAGATGATTCGCTTCGACACCGTCGATTGAGCGTATGCGGTCTCTTTTGCCGCAGTAGAGAAGCTTCTGTTCTTTGCGACGGAGAGAGCTATTTTAATTTGTTCGGCATCCATAGCCCCCTCCATGTTGTCCCAGGCGCTTCAAAACGGCTTCGAAATGGCCGCCTGATTTTCTTCGCGACTTAATCGAAGAATGCAATGTCCCCTATCATCATTCTTGCAGCCAAGCATCAATAATATCATTCGCTTTTCGCGGCATTGATTCCATTATGGGTGCCGCGTGCACTCACGAAGGCTGATTCTGGCACAAAAGCCGAGATGTCCCACGGGGAATGCGAGGATCAGGGAGCGTCTTCGGGTTGCCTGAGCGTGCGACCTGGGGTATCTCGTCGAGAAGAAGCCGTCGGCCCGCAGCGAGCTCCCAAGCCGAGGCTCCATCTGTGGGATACCTCGGTTTTCGTGCCAGAATTTCGTGTCCGCGGTGTATATTTTTGCGAGAAGAACCAAGGCACCTATTGAATATCAGGCGGATACCGAAGCATCCTGATCTACTGGTCGAGCTGTCGAGCTGGCCTGCTCACTCAGCTTGACTGCTCGACAGCGCGTACGCCTCAATCGTCAAAAGAGAACGAGGCTCAAATCCTCAACTAATCAACGAAGAGCGCATTGAGCTTCCGCTCGATTCGGCGCTTGCGCGTGGCTTCCTCCCCTTCATCGAGGGCGAACCCGTGCTCGCAAGAGCGCAGGCACGAACCCTCGTGCGCACCTGAAGGCAGGCTCGAAAGAGGGACTTCCATCTTCTCGCCCGAATCGCACACGAGGACGGCAATGCCCTCCTCAATGCGGTCGATGACGTAAATCGCGTCGTTCATGCCTCCCCTTCCCTACGCCGCGCGGCGTATCGTCTCTCCATCGCAGCTGAGCGTCACCGTGCCATCGAGGTCCGTGCGCAGCAGGTGAGCGACACCCGAGAGCGCGGAGAGAGCCTCTTCGGACGGGTGACCGTACGAGTTGCCCGCCCCTACCGAAATCACTGCCCAATCAGGAGAAAGCGTCTCTGCGAGCTGTTGCGTCGTCGACGTTTTCGACCCGTGGTGGCCGACCTTCAGCACATCGATGTGGTGGCCGCACGCCTTCCCGATAACGCTGGACGAGGCGTCGCCCGTGAAAAGAAAGGACCTTGCCCCCACGTCAAGTTCGAGAATGACCGACCAGTCGTTGAGGTCGGAATACGACGTCTCGAATGGCGAGAGAATCGTCGCCGAAAAGCCTTCGTCGGAGCAGATGATCTTCCCTTCCTCCGCCGCGTGGACGGGGATACCCTTTTCGGCGATCACGTCGAGCAGCCCTTCAAAGGTGGCAGTGTTCGACGTCGCACGCGGCATCCAAATCTCGCCAATATCGAAGCTTCTCAGCACGCGCGCCATCCCGCCGATGTGGTCTTCGTGGGGGTGCGTGGCAATGACGTAATCGATGCGCGAGTAGCCGAGCCCGGCGATGTAGCTTGCGACCTTCTCACCGCTCTCGGTCGTGCCCGTGTCTATGAGCATCGTCTTGCCGTTCGGCAGCTCGATGAACTCGCTGTCGCCCTGCCCAACGTCGATGAAGTGGACGCGGGCTTCCCCATGGCTCGCGCCTTGGTTGCCGATGATCTTGTGCGCGATGGAGAGCATCTTGCACCCTTGGCAGCGAGTGGCGGTCCCCTGGGGGTCAATGATTGAGGCCCCGCCGAGAATGCCCTGGTCAACCGACCAGGCGACTGCATCGCGCGCCCAATCGCTCACGGAAGCCGCATCCGGCTTCGCCGCGAGCGCCGCGCCCGTGCTCGATGTGTCGATATGGGAAACGGTGCTCGCGAACCTCGCGACCATCACAGCGAGCTGCTCGCGCGTGACAGGGTCGTTCGGGCCGAAAAAGTTCGTCCCCTCGTAACCTTTGACGACTTCGCTCGCACGCGCCCAGCGTACGGCGTCTTTGTACCACGATTCCTCCGAGTAGTCGGCGTCATCGAAATCGGCGGCCTCGCATGCAGGCTCGCCGGCCATCCGCCAAAGAACGGTCACGGCCATCGCGCGGGTAATCGAATCATCGGGGCCGAACCTGTTCGAGCCGTCGCTGTACCCCTTCATGAGACCGTGGTCGAGCGCGTAGTCGAACACGCCGCTTTCGACATACCAGGAGTCGGCGGGGACGTCGACAAACCCGCGGTACTGGGGCTGCGGGTCGGGCGAGGGAGTGGGCGTGGGGTCGGGGCTGGGATTAGGGGCAGGGTCGGGCGTAGGCGACTCGTGCACGCACTTGGAACAGGGCTGCTTACCAGAGTCGACAGCCTGCTGCAAGGTCATCGCGATGGGATTCTTCATCCCCGAACAGGTAGAGCTGTAATGGTACTTGCTGCCCGACCGCGAGCACCAGACGGTCCTTTCCATGTCGGCCTGAAGCTCGATGCCACCCTGCTGGAGAGTTTCTATGGAAGCACCCTCAGCTGCGAAGGCGGTCTGCATGTTGGGCGCTGCTTGCGAGACCGGCGCCGCGAAAGCGGTCTGTACGCCCGGCGCCGCTTGCGCGGAGAAGCCGAGCGCCATCCCGAGGAGGACAGCGATTATTGCGACTACGAAGCGCGGGCAGCGCCTCTTTCCGACAGTTTTCCCAGAGCTCATGTCATCCCTTTCCCGCTGGTAGTGTTGGCACTATTATACTATTGGGATGAGCGCAGTGCCTACGTGTCTTGCTCGCGACAACGCGTGACAGTAAGACAGCGCCCAGCGATGCGCAACCAAAAGACGAGCTCTGCATCATATTCTTCCATTCGTGAAATCAGCTTCGGCAAGCCCCGAATCATCCCACAAAGACGGTTGCGGACGGCTTGAGGCTCTTCCTGCGCACGTTGACCATTCTTATCTCATTTTGTATAATATGATTTATAATACCTTAATTTATACAAATGAGGTGTCCTGTATGCCATTCATAGACAGAGAGAACGAAATAGCAGTGTTGGAGGAAGAGTACCGCCAGGATGGGGCTTCCTTCGTCGTCTTATACGGCAGACGTCGCGTGGGGAAAAGCGAGTTGCTGAAGGAGTTCATCAAAGGGAAGCGGGCCCTGTACTACTTGGCCACAGAAGAGTCTGAGGTCGAGAACCGCAGCTCTTTTCAATCGGTCGCGTCAGCGATGCTCAATCTTCCGCTTCTGGAGGGTGCCCCATTTAAGAAATGGGAAGATGCATTCCGTTATATCGTCGAGCAAGAAACAGACGATCGAATCGTCATCGTGATCGACGAGTTTCAATACCTTGGCAAGGTCAGCCCCGCCTTCCCTTCCGTCATGCAGAGAATTTGGGACACCGTCCTGAAGGGCCGCAACGTCATGCTCATCCTTTGCGGCTCTTTGATTTCCATGATGATTTCCCAAACGCTTTCGTACGACAGCCCCCTGTATGGGCGCAGGACGCGCCAGATCCGCTTGGGACAGATTCCCTTCGCTTATTATCACGAGTTCTACGAAGGAAAGAGCCGTCAGGAACTGATCGAGCTCTACAGCGTGACGGGCGGCGTTCCCAAGTACGTGGAGCAGTTCAAAAGCTCGCGCAACATTTACGAGGCCATCCAAAAAAACGTGCTCGAGAAGTCCAGCTATCTTTACGACGAGCCTTACTTCCTGCTGCAGAACGAAGTGAAAGAAATAGGGAGCTACTTCTCTATCATCAAGTCGATTGCGTTCGGTAATCAAAAGCTCGGAAACATCGCGGCAGACCTGGAGATAAAAAGGACCAGTCTCACGGTTTACCTGAAGACCCTCATAGACCTTGGAATTTTAGAGAGAGAAGTGCCGGTAACGGAGGAATCGCCCGAGAAAAGCCGAAGAGGCCTGTACAAAATCAAGGACAACTTTATCGAGTTTTGGTTTCGCTTCGTCTTTCCGAACAAAAGCTTCATCGAATCGGGGCATGTGGACTTGGCCATGAGGAAGATCCGCGCGAATCTCGTCGACAACCATATCGCCCACGTATACGAAAATGTCTGCCGGGAGCGCCTATGGGAACTGAACGGAGATAACGCCTGGCCTTTCATCTTTTTGAAAGCGGGACGTTGGTGGGACAATCACAACAACGAGATCGACGTCGTGGCGACCGATCCAGATGAAGGAAACATCATCTTGGGCGAATGCAAGTACTGGAAGGGGGAAGTAGGCGTCAACGTTCTGAGAAAGCTTGAGGAAAAAGCTGCCTTGGTAGATTGGCGCAAAGGCAAACGGAAAGAGTGGTTCGTTTTGTTTAGTATCCATGGATTCACGGAAGAGCTTCGGGCTTTAGCGGAAGAGCGAGACGACCTGATGCTTTTGTCGTAACGATGCGTTCGGCAAGACTACTTGCAGGCAGAGAAGCCAAAACCGGCTTTTCCGCCTGCTGTCGTTTTGGATGCGGCTTTAGTTTTTCGTCATCCCTGCAATCACTCGAAAACTAGAATTGCCTCGTAGACATCAAAAGGAACCCCCGCCCAACCGTCTATACCCGCACATTGACGTTTCAAAAAGAGCCCGGCCGATTATTTGGGCAGGCTCGTCTACCTGATTTCAAAATCGTGAAGGTCAATCCCGAGGGATTCCGCTTTTTGACAAAGCTCGTGACCGCTCATGCTCTCGATATCGGAGAGGTCGAGAATCGCGGCGGGGAAACCGTTGAACATAGCGGTGCCGAAGTAGTCAGTCATGTAGTCGCGAAGCTTGTCAACATCGATGGTGGCCATGCGCGCCCTCTTTCCCGAATCCACGCCTTGCTGACGGCCCTTCAACCTTCGCCCCGTCAGCGAGACGTATTTTCCCTGCCAGGATAATAATACTTCGAGAGTAACACAGCATTTGATATAGCACCCTTACTATATGCCGCGTTTCCCAATAGAGGAAAGTGTAACCGAGAAGAATGCCGCGCCTGTCCGCTGCAATGGACAGGCTAAGAAGAAGTTATTGTCACTTTGCTGCAGCAAGCTTCGCCCAGCAGCGATTTCTAATCAAGGCTATTCCATTTGCGCATGACGTCTATAAAAGATTTCATTTCGCATATATAGGCTACTCTCCTTCGGAAGCGGTGGCACTGCAGACGTGGAACAATTTTGCAGCAATCATCTCCAACTCTGCCGCAGGCTTCATCTCCGATCGCGTTGGCCGCAAGCGCAACCTCTTAGGAGCATGGGTTCTCTGCGCTGCTGCGATCGTCATCTGCTCCATCTTCGTCGCGCCCAACCAATTCCTGTTCTGCATTGGCCTCATGCTGCTCTTCGGTTTCTCCCTAAACTACGCCATCACCTCGGTAAATCTCCTGATGCCCGAGCAGTACCCAACCGCAATACGCAACACGGGCGTTGCATGGTGCCAAGCGTTTGCACGCTTTGGAGGCTCTGCGTCCTCTATCGTGCTCGGAGGCATCGCGGGCATGGCGGCATTCCAAACCATCGGAGGAACCACAAACTGGTCGTTGGTCGTGCTTGTGCTTATCGTCCCGTTCGTCCTGGGCTTTATTTGCGCGCTTCTCTTTGTTCGCGACACCAACGGCAAATCGATGGATCAACTCGCAAATGAGGCGACTGGAGACGAGCTGAGCGGAACAGCCCCATTCGCAATCATGCTTGCAATCGTTGTGATTCTCTTTTCCTTGTGCATCGTTTGCCCACTGGCAATCAGCGGATGGTCCAAACTCCCCATTGCCTTGCCGCTTATGGCCACCGGTATGCTCCTCCCCTTCGCCTTTTTCTTCATCTTTGGCGGAAAACAGCTGGCAAAGAATGCGGGAAAGAAGTAAGCGAGACTTCTGGAACCGAAAGACTAATCGAGCCGAAGCGCAGTCCATCTTTGGGCTGCGCTTCGGCTTTGTGCGTTTTAACCGTACGCGCCCGCCCCTCACCCCACCCTTACAAATCGTTGAAAGCTCTCAACGTACTGCCGCTTTCTTCTAGCCCTCAATGAACGTTAAATGAAAGTATCGAAAGGGAGAGGATATTCTAAATATAGGGGGTCCCATGTCGAAAGGAATCGCCGGGCAGCGCGACCAGTCGCCCATGAACATCGAAGCAATCAAGAAGAAAAGGGCTTTTTACTTAGCAAGCTCTGCATTCTCTCTCCTATTCCTCGGGCTGATTTACGCATTCTCTATGTTTGCTGGGCCGATGTGCCAGGCATATGGCCTCGAGAAAAGCGCCGTTGCCTTGACCTTCAACATCATGATGATCGCCTTTTGCATCGGCGCCGTCATCGGCGCTCAAATCGAAAAGCGTATCGGACTCAGGACAACGCTTTTCGCTTCCGCTGCGCTGTTCTTCGCTGGATTCGCGGGAACCGCCACGTTTGCAAATGGATCGATCGAGTCAGTTTACGTTTTCTACGGCGTCCTCGGAGGACTCGGCGTCGGCATCGGCTACAACTCCATCATCGCGACCACCAATGTCTGGTTTCCTGATAAAGTAGGCTTTTCGTCAGGCGTCTTGATGATGGGATTCGGTCTTGGCTCCCTGATTTTAGGCAATATCTCGATCAATCTCGTCCCCCTATTCGGTCTATCGAACGTCTTTTCCGCCATAGGGGTGGCTACCGTGCTCGTCGTGGCCAGCCTGGCCATGACGCTGTCGTACCCGCCTTCCAACATAGTTACAATCATGGCACCCGAGAAGGCATGCGGAACCAATTCGAATGACCCCGCAGACAACGACAACATCTTGAAAACGCCGACTTTCTACGTCTATTGCATCTGGGCGGTTGTCGTCATCGCAATCGGTTTAGCCACCATTGGGAACTGCGCTTCCGATGCGCAACTTGTCGGCTTCGACGTCGGCTTCGCAACGCTCCTCGTGGGCCTTGTCTCAACCTGCAACGGGCTCGCCCGCGTCATCATCGGCACATTGTACGATAAAACCAATGTGAAAATCACCATGCTCGTTGATGGAATAGTCGCAATCTGCGCAACGGCATGCATTGTCGGCGCATTTACGACCGGTATCTCGGGATTGTACGTCGTCGGCGCTTTCTGCTGCGGGTTCTGCTACGGCGGCGTTCCCGTTGTGGCATCGGTTTTCTCAAGACAAAGATTCGGCTCGAAGCGCTACCCGTTCAACCTCTCCGTCGTAAACTTCGCCATCGTCTTCGGCTCGCTGCTCAACATCATCGTGCAAGCCATCGTCAACGATTCCAGCAATCGCATGGAGGTATTCCTCATCATGGGGGCGCTGGCCATCATCTCAACGCTTGACGTCATTGCCTTCTCAAAGATGTGGGACCGAGACATGCGCCGCCTCGAGAATCTACGACTCAGTTCGAAATAGCGTGGCCGCCAGGGCACTTCCCAATTGCCCCGCGTGCGTCCGCTGTTCGCCTTCTCCTCCCTCGCGGCGGACAGCTTCCCTCAATGCGAAGGCCCCCGTTTAATCACAGGAGCCTTCGCATTTTTCTGATGCACCAACAAAGAAAGAATCGCAGCTCGCAAACCCTCAGCGAGTCGCGCGCCGTTCCCTGGCGACAGAAGCGAGCAGCTTCAGTCGATTCAACTGGTTAACGGAGCTCGTACCGGCATCGTATTCGAGCGGAGCAACCGATAGCTCCGGATAGCGCTTCTTTATAGCACGAAGAACTCCGCTTCCGCCAACGTGTCCAGACATACAGGCAAAGGTGCTTGCATAAGCAATGTCGTACACTCCCCGATGGGCAAATAATCCGATGTACCCCGGCACGAGAAAACTGGATCCTGTTGCAACATCTACTGGCAGCACCTGGTCCTGAATGCCAGAATGCTCCTCGTTAATTGGAATCGGAGCAAAATAATCCCCTTGAAGAAAAGCGAGCATCTCTTCTATAGCGCCCGCGAAACGGGGCCACGCCCCACACTCCCGGCAAATCATCGCCAGAAGCTGCGAGGCAAACGGGATCACCGCCTGACACCCCTCATCGCGAATCTTGGCGATGAGTCCATCGTTTATCCCGCTATCGAAGATTGCGGGATAAGAGCCAACAACTCCGATTACAGGAAAGCTAGAAGCCTCATTAAGGTGCCTTCGAGCGCACGTATCTGCCTGCTCGGCGGCTCGCCATACCGCTTCTTTCTCCCCTGACTCAGCAGCAAAAATCGCCTCAGTACGACATCGCGCAAGCTCGCTCGACGCTTTTCCCGAAGACAAACCCCCTTTGCGAATCAGCGGAGCAAGATAGTTCTCAAGCTGAAGAACTATATCACCCGCGACAAGCCCACATGCAAGGCGCTCGGGAAGATCAGCGCACACGTCGTCGTAAAAGTCCTCGTCAAGATCGAGCAGATTGAGAACGCGCACGCCCTCAGAAGCCTCTCCTTCAAGAGCTCGCTGAGTGAACCAAGGGGAGTCCTTTGACCGGCAATCAGGGCAAAGGCAGGGCAAGGCGCACGCCCTCGAACTGCTGCCGTCAACCGACGACTTTTCTCCCCCCATCGCCATAATGGCTCGACCCGCAGTGATGATGGTCGCGAAACAGGCATCGTTGTTCACATGGGCCAAACCAAGAGCCGCAGTTCGTCCATAGGCCCCGCTCGCCAGTGAAACGGAATCGCACCCCGCGCCCTTAAGCGAAGCCCTCATAAACGGCGCATGGAAATCGGAAAAGACAGGAATCAGCAGGTTTCTATTTTTTTCCGTCATCTTCGGGCAATCCTCTCTTCTCGAAGCTTCGTCGTTCGTGCGCGGCAATCATCGACCGGACCCGAATGCGGATCGACGCCAGATCGACCATCTCGTCAATCTTCAGAGCAGTGAAGACCTTCCCTCCGCCCTCGATGACGTCCCGCGCGCGGTCGACGGTAAGCGCGTCAAGCCCGCAGCCGAACGAGTACAGCTCCATGAACTCAAGATTGTCGAAGGCGATTGTTGCTTGCGCAGCATTTAGCACCCGATCAGGATAGAGCCAACCTGAAAGATTTGACGCTTCAGCTTCTAGCGGTCCCTCAGCAAACAACAACATATCCTCGGTTAAAACCGCGAACCCATATTCTCGAAGCAAGCCCGCTATCCCGTGGCCAATTTCGGAATCTCCATGATACGGACGCCCAGCAAGAACGATCCCCCGCCCGCCTCTCTGCCTGATTGCGGCAAGGGCGGTTTTTCCCATCCTCGCGATGTCGTCGCGAAACGCTCTTTGCGCCGCAGATCCAACCACAAGTGCATGCTCGATATCGGCCAAAGAGAGGTCGAGGGCAATGGGGCGCAAGGCGTCAAGAAGCCGGACCGCGACATCAGCGCAAACATCGAGATCTTCGGAAGAGAACAACCCTTCCAGAACGGGAGCCGCAAGAGGCACGCCCCCCTCACCGATCTCCTTCACATTCGCCTTCAAGACGAAGGGGACGCCCCTCGACGGCGGGCAAGAGAGCTCTCCAGGCATGACCTCGCGCACACTTGGCGCAAATATTGCAGCTACACGACGATTCACCAGGTCAAGAGCATGTGCATGCACGATTTTCGAGGGAAAGCACGCCGATTCGGAAGGAATCGTCCCAAGCGCCGCACCGCGAAGCTTCGCGCGCTCGCTTGACAAAACGACGTCGAAACCCAAGTCGCTCAAAACCCCATCCCAGAAGGGGAAGAGGTCGAACATCTCGAGGGTTCGCATGATGCCGATAGAGCCCCGCGCTCCCGAGCTTTCTCGCGCAGCGCGCGTAAACGCCCTTCGCACGCGAGCGGAGTAATAATCCGAAAACTGGATTCCACTTTTCGCACCCGAGCGATCACCGCGCGCGCAGCGGTTCCCAACAGACAGCTCTCGCGTTTCGCCGTCGCTTTCAAAAGTCGTGACCGTTATAGAGCAATGGTTCCCGCATAACTCGCACGTTTCTGTTCGCACTGTCAGCTGCAGTCTCTTCAATTGCTCGAGCGAGAGAAGCTCCGAAACGCTGCAAGCACTTTCGCCTTTGCCGCGAACATGCTGCTCGCGAGCCAGAAGGGCAGCACCATATGCGCCCATGTGCCCCGCGATATCGGGACGCACTACCTCGATTCCCGATAGCTTTTCGAACGCGCGCAACACGGCGTCGTTCAGGAACGTCCCACCTTGCACCACGACGCGCTTGCCGAGGGCGGCGAAATCGCGCACGCGCATCACTTTGAAAACGGCGTTGCGAACAACGGAATACGCAAGGCCCGCGGAGATGTCCCCGATGGTTGCGCCTTCCTTTTGAGCATGGCGCACACGCGATGTCATAAACACCGTACAGCGCGTTCCCAAATCTACCGGCTCGGATGCGAACAACGCAGCGTCAAGGAACCTATCGAAGCGGACATTCATCGACCATGCCATCCCCGAAAGCAGCGCCCCGCAACCGCTCGAGCAAGCCTCGTTGAGGACAACGTTGTCAAGCGAGCCATTGCGCAGGTAAATACACTTGATATCCTGCCCGCCGATATCCAGGATGAAGTTCGCATCGGGGGAAAGCGATTGCGCGGCGCGCATATGGCACACCGTCTCAACTTCGCCCGCATCTACCCGAAGCGCTTGGCGCAGATAATTCTCACCATACCCCGTGACGAGCGAGCGGGCGATGGTAATTGCGGGAGAACCGTCGTGCATGCGAGGGATATGCTTCCACAGGTCGAGAAGCATATCCCTCGCGGCCTCGATGAGATTTCCCGCCGATCGGGCATAGTACGTCCGAAGAATGCTGCCATCTTTCGCGATAAGCGCATATTTGATCGCCTCGGAGCCGGAATCTATCCCAAGAAACGCCTCTCCTTCGTATGCGCCCATATTCGTCCGAGGCGCACGATGAGACGCGTGGCGCTTGGAAAATGCCTCGAACTCTTCTTTGCTACCGAAAAGAGGGTCAAGGCGAAGCAGGGACGCTCCCTGCTTCCAATCGATTCCGTTTATCCTCTCGACCATTTGAGAAAAGGTGGAAGGTTGAGCATGCCATTGAGCCAGCGCAGCTCCTTGCGCTACGAACAGATGACCCTCGGGCGGGACCACCACGTGATCGTTGTCGAGACCGAGCCGATCGATAAAGCGCTCCCGCAGCGCCGAGAGAAAATGAAGCGGTCCGCCCAAGAAAGCGACGTTGCCAACAATGGGCCTTCCGCATGCCAAGCCACCGACACACTGAGCGACAACCGCATCGAACGCAGAGCCAGCAATGTCTTCCTTCGAGACCCCCTGATTGATGAGCGGGCGTACGTCTGCCTGGGCAAACACCGCACAACGCGAAGCGATGGGCAGGATGTTCTTGCAGCCATGGGCGCAGTAGTTGAGCTGTTCGGCGTTCATATCGAGCATGCCGGCGATGGTATCGATGAAGCCGCCCGTGCCGCCTGCGCACGTGCTGTTCATCCGCAGCTCCTCGCCACCCGTCAAAAATAGGATCTTCGAGTCCTCTCCCCCGATTTCGATGGCAGTATCCGTTTGAGGAATCAGCGTCTTGATCGCCGACCGGACCGAAACGACCTCCTGAGTGAACGGCAAGCCCAGCAACTCGGCAAGCTGCATTCCAGCAGAACCTGTAACACCGAAGGTCATCGCCTCGCAGGGGAAGTGAACGTTCGCGTTCTTCAACGTGTAGGCAAGCGTCTCGAACACGTTAGATAAATGGCGCTCGTAAGACGAATACAACACCTCGAACTCGTCATCGAGCACGACGAGCTTCACGGTCTTCGAGCCCAAATCGATTCCGACATGAAGCACGGCTCCCCCTCTCCGCAATGGCTAGGATCAGCTGCTATTCCCCTTGTTCCCAAGGATATACAGGCTTCGGTCGCTCTTGCTGCTCTCGGCGCTTTTTCGCCTGCTGAGCAAGTTCCACGATCTTCTGGTGCTCGATTCGCTTCTTTGCAAGATATTTCTGCTTGGCAGCATCGCGCATCGCGTCGGTAATGGGCTCGCCGCAGTTTGGGCAGGCGTCCTCAAGCAGGTTAATCGGGCTCGCGCATTGTGGGCAAGTCGAATGCTTGTCGTAGCATTTCCCGCAACGGGAACAATCGGTGCAGGCGAAAGTCATGACGAGCCTCCAAAGTAACACGCGGTCGCCCCGCCCGCATGAAAGCGAACGAGGCGACGTATCATTAGATATGAATCAACTAGCGATAGACAGCGAGATGGCCGTCGGTCTTCTCCGCGAGCTCGTTAATCTTGTCGAGCTCATCGACATGCAGCGCCCTGGAGATGCAGATTGCCGCGCAGGGAGCCTCGCCTTCTTTCTCGAGACAATTCGCGCACTTGTCGAGACGGTACGCGTACGGCGACATGAACATTTCGTGGCGGCCGTCGACGACGTCGGGCTTTCCCAGGAACACACGCATATACGTTTCGGTTACCGGCAAGTCGTAATAGTCTTGGCAAGCCAGCTGACACGCTGAGCAACCAACACAATAATCAAGCTCTACGAGCACTCCAATTTTCTTTGCCATGGTTCTTCCTTCCTAACACGCGAGGATTCAACTATCGGACTACAGTTCGTTCACCTTGGTGACCTTGCAAAGCAAGCTTCGCATCGACGCCGCGCCAAAGCCCGGATCGGAGCCCTCGGCAGTGGTGAGAATGTTCGGGTTGCCCTTGTCCCAGCTGAAACCAGGAAGATTCAGCTCCTTGCAAGCGTGCTTGTAGTTGGGTCGGCACATGGACGCAGCGCCCTTGATGACGCCCTTGGAGACGCGGGCCTTTGCCTTAATCTTGCCGCGACGGGTCTCGACCCAAAGCCACTCGCCTTCGGAGATCTGACGCTCACGCGCGTCATCCTCATTAAGCTCGATATAGGGCCACGGCTCGAGAATGCGCTGATGGGCGATGTTCGTCCACGCGGAGTGATAGAAAGCGTAGTCGCGAGCACCGGTGGTAAGGCAGAGGTCGTACTCCTTGTAGAGATCCGGCGTCTGATACGGGCTCTCGAAAGGCTCGCTATAGCTCGGCAGGGGCGAGTCGTAGCCGTAAGAAGGCATCTGCTCGGAGAACACCTCGATGCGCGTCGTCGGAGTCTGGAATTTGACCAGGCCCTTCTCATGCTGTCTCGTGGTGCGGTTCTCTCCGCCGTACAGGACGAAGTAGCCGATCTTCGCAGCCTCTTCGTAGTCGTTGATAGGCTCCTTACCGTTCGGCTTCAGATGGAACTCATTGAGGCGCCAAAGCTGCATCTCCTCGGAAGACTTCCACGGCCACAGATCGGGAGCGAAACGGCGTCCGAGCTCACGCTGGAAGTACCAGTCATCCTGCGCCTCGCCCGGGGCGTCGACGGCCTTCTGCGGGATGATGAACGGGCAGGGCTCGGGATAGAGCTCCTCGTCGAACACGCCAACACGCTCCGACCAGTGGGCAGCAGGAAGAACGATATCGGCAATCTCGTTGCCAGGGGTCATGAAGTAGTCCATGTCGACATTGAGCTCGAGGATGTCGCTCAGCAGCGCACGGTGAATCTTCTCCGTGTCCTCGAAGCAACCCAAGGGGTCATTCGCAACGGAAATCATCACCTTGGCAGGCCAGGGCTCGCCGGTGAGCATTGCGTCCCACACATCGTTCGGAATGTTCGCGTTGCCGTAAACCTGCGTGTACATCGGATGCTTGTCGTAGCCGAGGCGCAGCTTCGGAGGAACACGGTCATACGCGGTGATCTTAGGATCGAGCATGAACTCCCAGAAGGTGTTGAAGTAGATGCCTCCCTTGTCGTCGATCGGCGGGTTCAACAGCAGCTGGAGAATGGTGATCGCGCGACCTGACTGCAGGGCGTTCGAAGTCATCATGCAGGCACCGAGATATGCAGTGAGCAGCGAGGACTTGCCGTCGGTGGGGTTGGTGATGATGTCGAACATCCGGAGGATCTTCTCGACCGGAGTCCAGGTAACGGCGGAAACCTTCTCAGGGGTCCACATCGCAACCTCGTCCTTGTAGGTCTCAAGGCCGGTCTTGCATTCCTTCTTCGAGCCGTCCTTCAAGGTCACTTCGTGAACGCCCATGATGTCGGGGTGCACATCTTCGCGATCGAAATCTTCCGTCTCAGGACGCCAGATGGCGATAGCATCGGCGTTCTTGTCCCAAACAACATAATGCTCGTCGGATCCGCCTTCGACGAGGTCAGCCTCGCGAAGCATCATACGGGTGTCGGCGTCGATCAAAAAGCCGGAATTCGTCCATTTCGAGAGCATAGGCTCTGCGTTCATGAATTTGCCGCTTTGGAACATGAGGTTGGTGAGGCCCATCGCCAGAGCGCCGTCGGTACCGGGGCGAACCGGAACCCAAAGATCGGCCTTAGCTCCGATGTCGCGGAAAACCGGGTCGACGACCACGACGTGTGCACCGTTGCGCTTCGCGTCCATGATGCGAAGGCCCGAATACTGGCGCGAGCGAATGGGGTTGGTGCCCCACATTACGATGGAGCCAGCGTTGCGGTAGTCGCACGCCTCATGAGGATGGAACATACGACCCCAGGTCACATGCGTCTGAGCCAGGTTCGGAAGCAAACAAACATGAGTAGGCCAAACCTTGCCGCCGCCGTTCCAGGAGTTGTTCAAGCGATCGAGGAAGTGGTTGGAGCCACGACCCGTGCCCTGGGAAATGATAATCGACTGCGGACCGTATTCGTCGATGACCTTGCGCATCTTCGCCTCGATGAGATCGATGGCCTCATCCCACGTGATGCGCTCCCACTCGTCCTTGCCGCGGTTTTCCGTATGGGGTTCGTCTACCGACCACGTCTTGCGCTTCATGGGATATTTCAGGCGATCGGGATGGGAGTGGATCTCTTGGGCCGAAAACGCCTTCACGCAAAGAATGCCGTCGTTGACCGGGCAATCCTTATCGCCCTCTACGCGAACAATCTCGTTGTTGTCATTGACAGTAAGGATGACGCCACATTTGGAGTGGCAGTCGAAGCATACTGTGCGTACCTTTTTTTCCATGTCCTACCTCCGTCTTTTCTCTCGTCTATGTCTCGTCTGCACCGGAAAAGGGCGCAGTCCACCACCGTCAGCCGAATGCGGCTTAAAAACGGTTGTAGCCGATTAGAATTTCTTGTCCTTGGTTTCAGGACCGATAAGGAATACAAGCAAACCAGGAATGATAACCATGGCCGCCGCGATGTACATCGTGGTGTACACACCGAAGCTCGTCATGATGCCCGCGAGCACAATCGGCCCGATAATGGAACCCATTCGGCCCCACGAAGTCGCCAGGCCGTTTCCTGTCGTTCGAATGCTCGTCTCGTACAACTCGGGCGTATAGAGGGCCATCATCATTGCGTTCAGGTACTTGCCGAACTGGTAAAGGATGCCCGTGATGATGAGCATAACAAGCGTGGTCGAGGCGCCGTACGCGATGCCGAAAATCGAAGTGCACAGACCCGCGATGAGGAACGTCTTTTTGCGCCCGAACTTTTTCGCCGCCCACGTCGAGAAGAACCATGCGGGGATGCCACCCAAGATGCCAATAGTGACGAAACCAGTGGATTGCACGACGTCAAAACCCTTTTCGATCAGAATCGTCGTGAGCCATGTCGTCAATCCGTAATCGCTGAACATGCTAATGAACCACACAAAGAAGCAGAGTATGGTAACCTTTAGATACTTCGAGCTGAAAAGGTCCTTAAACGTCGCTTTCGTTTGGACACGCTCGATGACCTCGACGGGGGGGGAAGTTCCTTGTGCCTCGCTATGGCTTCCTGCTCGAATTTCGTGCAGATTGCATCGGCTTCCTCCCATCGACCCTTGGCTTCAAGCCAAAGGGGCGATTCCGGACAACATTTGATGATTCCGATTACGAACAGCGCAGGCAGAGCCTCGGCAAGGTATACTCCGCGCCAGTCGAAATGCGGAAGGATGAGCACCGTGAGCACGCCGGCGACCGCAAAGCCGACAGGCGTCATGAGCTGGTAGAGCGTCATGAACTTCGGTCGATCCTTGCCGGAAACAAGCTCGCTAAGGTAGCTGAGCGCGACTGGGAACTGAGCACCAAGCCCAAGGCCTAGAATAAATCGCATCGCGAACAGGTAATACACGTTCGGAGATGCTACCAAAGCGAATCCAGCAACACCCCAAATAAACATCGAGACTACAATCGTCTTTTTGCGCCCGACCTTATCGGCGATGCGCCCAGCAGCGATAGCGCCGATGAACATTCCGAGAAAACAAATCGACGAGTAATAGCCGCCTGTTGTTGCGTCCATGCCGAAATATTCTCGGATAGTCGGCATAAGAAAACTCGTACCGCCAAGGTCAATCGTCTCGGCAAACCAACCCATCAACACAAAGAAAATAATCAAGGTGGTGTGCGGTGATGTTGGAATACGGTTCATTCGGTCAGCAACAGAATAATGAGGTTCCTTCTTCGCCTCCGTCGCCTTCCCGTCTGTAACTGGTCCTGCCATTGTCTGATCCTCCTCACAAACATAAACGATCTGCCACTAGATAAACCCGTTGGGAGTGCTGGACAGATTTAGGATGACGGATCATGCCCCTTTGATTTCCCCTCTCTTTTCAACCCCCTTTTTCATCCCATGAGTACGATACGATGCAGCCACAAGAAGGTCGAACAAGCGCTTGTTTAAGTGCTTCAACTGTTTTGATGCGCTACAGAAGACGGCAGGGTTTCAAGCATGCAGCAAAACGCCCCTCCTTCCCAAACCGATCGCAATGGCTGGAAAGAAGGGGCGTTGAATTCTTCTATTAATACGCGAGCAGGAAGATCATGACGACAGCATCTCAAATGTCTTGAAGTAGCGAGGCTTTTCCCTCTCCTCTTCGAGCTTTTGCTCGATATAATCCAAAACGCGATCGACATTGGCTGAAGAGATATTGCGTTTAGCCACAAGAATGCCGAACTCCGTGCAGAATAGTCCTTCTGTTGGCTTTAAGACAACATGTTGAGGGAGCGTTCGCATTCCCTCGGCGAGCTTAGGGGCAAAACTGACCGCCTGATGCTCGATGACTTGGTCATACACAACAGAGCTAGCATTGGTAATCGTTTTGATATTGTCTTCTCTTACATAATCATCGAGAGCGTCGCCTAGGACAGTATCCCGGTACCGCGCAATCTGACATGAGTCAAGATCCTTTGGGGTAATCACCTTTTTTGAAGAGAGCGGAGAGAATTCGGACACCACCGCAACGAGGGGCGACACGGCGAGAGGGCGATACACCAAATCCTCTTCCTCGATTGCAGCCTCGACGATTTGCCGATGTCGATTGGTCGCAGGAAACGACACAATTCCCAAGCAGTCCTCATTCTCCCTTGACAATAAGTGAGGGACCAGGCGATAGATATTTGCTTCGTTGACTTTTACCGCAAAGGGGAATAAGCCTGGTCGTTGCAAGCCGAGCAACGTGAGCAGATAGCGCGACACGCAGGAAGTGACCGTCACCCTCACGATTCCCTGACTTGGGGCGATTTCCGAGAGCTTGTACTTAGTGAGCGCCCCACGTGCGTCGTCGTACTGCGCGATTATGCCCTCGACGCGCTCGGCAAGTTCCTTTCCCGCCGGAGTGAGAGTCACCGCATTGTTGTTGTAGGCCATAAGAGTGATACCGAAGTCTTTTTCAAGCTGGTGCAATGCCCTGCTCAGACCCTGTGGCGTCATGTAATACTCCGCCGCGGTCTTCGATATCGAGAGCGACTTGGAAAAGTCCCGAAAATAATACAGGTACTCAATATGCGTAGGTTGAAAAAGTAAGCGCAACGTCGTTGCGCTTACCTAGTCAGCGCGGCG
>OKRW01000616.1_pt1 | contig 34755 bp, 30 predicted proteins | sample 1601151 | NCBI WGS metagenome assembly OKRW01 (sample SAMEA3541471, study PRJEB24748) | human gut metagenome | biome: human gut; feature: human-associated habitat; material: faeces | place: China | collected 2012 | reverse complement strand
AGAGGTGGGAGTCTTCTCGACTGAGATAAAAAGATTCCTGGTACAGATTCTTAACGTTCTCCAATCTTTAAGTTTGGCTTTGCATTTAAATCCCAGCCATCCCGGATACCTTTCTTATATTCATAATATCCTGCAACACCGATCATCGCTGCATTATCTGTACAAAAGATTGGTGACGGATGGTAAAATTCTAGTCCGTTTTTGCGGCAGGATTCTTCCATCTGCGCACGAAGAGAAGAGTTTGACGCTACCCCTCCTGCGATTGCAACTTTTTTAATTCCAAGGCGCTTTGCCGCTCCCACTGTATGTTCTGTAAGCACATCTGTTACCGACTGCTGGAAAGAAGCTGCCACATCGGCACGATTCACTTCCTCCCCTTTCATCTGGCACTGATTTAAATAATTCAGTACTGCTGATTTCAAACCACTGAAGCTGAAATCATCCGGTGCATCTGTTATTTTAGCTCTTGGAAATGCGATTGCCTTTTTATTGCCTTCTTTTGCAAGCTTATCAATCTTCGGTCCGCCCGGATAGCCAAGCCCAATTGCTCTTGCTACTTTATCGAATGCTTCTCCAGCCGCATCGTCTCTCGTTCTTCCGATAATCTCATACTCTCCGTAATCCTTTACGAGAACCAGGTGTGAATGTCCTCCGGAAGCTACCATACATAAAAACGGCGGCTCTAACTCTTTATGTTCAATATAGTTGGCACTGATATGGCCTTCGATATGATGCACTCCAACTAATGGTTTCTTTGTCGCATACGCAATTGCTTTTGCTTCGGCAACCCCGACAAGAAGTGCACCGACAAGTCCCGGTCCATAAGTAACAGCGATAGCATTAATATCCTCTAAAGTAACACCTGCTTCTTTTAATGCTGTTTCAATTACAATATTAATCTTCTCTATATGTTTTCTGGATGCAATTTCCGGTACTACGCCGCCAAATAATGTATGCAGTTTGATCTGCGTATAAATGGTATTTGATAAAACTTCTCTCCCGTTTTTTACAACAGCCGCCGCTGTCTCGTCACAGGAAGTCTCGATTGCCAGAATCAGCACATCCTTTTTATTTTCTTCCATGTTTCTTATTCCTCCTCAAATAACAGAGTCGTACTTTTTCCGTCCTTTCCCGCACTGGCACGGGCAAATATCTTCCGCACTTCTTCAAGATATACTTCCGGTCTTACCAGTGAAGGACTGTAGTGCGTAAGCCACATCTTCTTCACGTCAGCTTTCTTTGCCATTTCTGCCGCTTCATAAAATGTCATATGTTTATATTCTATTGCTTTTGCTTTCTTCTCCGGCTCACCATACATTCCTTCACAGATAAACAAATCCGCACCTTTTGCATGGTCTACAATAGATGCTGTCGGTCTTGTATCTGTAGTATACGTACATTTAATTCCTTTTCGTGCCGGTCCAAGGACCAGATCACTTGTCAGTATTCTGTCTGGCAATTCAATGGTTTCCCCCTTTTGCAGGCGGTTCCAGTATTGCATTTCTACATTGTTCTCTTTTGCTTTATTGATATCAAACTTACCTGCTCTGTCAATCTCTATCGTATATCCATAACAGGTTACATTGTGATTCACACGAAATGCAGTAATACGGCATCCAGCTGCTTCAATAACTTCTTCTTTTTCTTTTAGCTCACGAAAAACAATCGGAAATGGTAAATCCGGTGCAATTACCCTCAGTGAATTCACTACACGCTCTAATCCTCTTGGTCCTACCATTAAAAGCGGCTCTGTTCTCTGTGCATTTCCAAGCGTTAAAAGAAGCCCCGGCAGTCCACTGATATGATCTGCATGATAATGCGTAAAACAGATGACCTCAATCGGCTTAAAACTCCAGCCTTTTTCCTTGATTCCCACCTGTGTTCCTTCACCACAATCTATTAAAATACTGTTTCCATTGTATCTCGCCATCAATGATGTCAGTTTGCGGTATGGCAGCGGCATCATTCCGCCACAACCGAGCAAACACAATTCCAGCATAATCTCCCTCACTTTTCTATAGCAGTTCCGTCTGTTCCTCCACCTTTACCGGAATCCGAAACTGCCCTGTCCATGTATCATAACAGGACTCACATATATGAAATATATGTATTTGTCCATCTTTATTTGAAAAATATCCCCATTCTTTTTTAATGGAAATATAATCTTCTCTTTTGGTACTGTCTGTTGTTTCTATCTTTTTCCCACAGGAATTACAGTATACTTCATACACTTTTTTCTCCATTCTATTCTCCATAGCCTCCATCTTTTTAAAACTTTTTCTAAATGATTATCCTACAACATTTTTCATATGAAAGTTTCTCTTATATATGGAAGTTCCTCTTAATTATACAGAAAAATGTGCTGAAAAACGTTAGTAACTATTGGTATTTTTAAGATTGCCATAACATAAGCCTGGCATCTTCCTGTGGATGTTCATAATAATTCTTTCTTTTTCCGACTTCTTTAAATCCGGCATGTTTATACAAAGTAATCGCCGCTGCATTAGAATCCCGCACTTCAAGATATATACTATAAATTCCCTGCTGTCTCGCCTCGTCTAATAACTGCTGCAGCAGCTTTCTGGCAATTCCTTTCTTCCTGTAAGCGGGAAGTACGGCAACATTGGTGATATCTGCTTCATCTAGAACTACTTTCATCCCGATATAGCCGATAACCTCTGTCTCCTCTTTTGCAAGAAAAGAACAATATCCCTTAGTATGAAACATTTCCTTTAGTGCATCAACTGACCATGGTACCGAAAAACATTCTTTCATCAGAATCTCTGTCTGTTCACAGTCTGTTTCTGCCATTGGACAAATTCTCATTCTTCTAACTTCTTTCCCTTCGCTTCAAGTTCGCGCTCCGCCTGTGACTTTCTCAAATAAATTGGTGCATGGTCACTCGCCGGTTCTGCCTTGCCTTCGTCGTATAATCTCACTGCACGAATGGCAACCGCTCCTGCTCTTTGACGACTTAAATGCGCCGGTGCATAAGAATGTTCTACTGTACAGAATTCCTCAATAATATCTTTGTATACCGGAACACCATCTCCTAGAAAAATAACCTGTTTTCCAAGCTTTTGTCCAAACGCATTACACTTTTTAATAATGTCTTCTACCGGACCTGCCTCTTGAGCTACAAGTTCTTCAAATTCTGTCCCTCCTGCAAAATGATAGATTCCTGTATAAACCTGCTTTCTTCTGGCATCCATCATCGGACAAATCAGTGCATCTGTCCCATAAAAATTACAGGCGATTCCTTCTAATGTCGGAACAGAAATGATTGGTTTATTAAGCGCAAGACCCAATCCTTTTGCAGTGGCAGAACCAATTCGGAGACCTGTGAAAGAACCCGGACCTGCTGCAACAGCAATGGCATCCACTTCAGAAAGTTCTGTCTGTGTCATTTTCACAATCTCATCAAGCATAGGTAAAAGTGTTTGTGAGTGTGTCTTTTTGTAATTTAATGTATACTCTGCAACTAAGGTTTCTCCATCTAAAATGGCAACGGAAGCCACCAGTCCAGAGCTGTCTAATGCAAGAAGTTTCATCTATCTTTGCACCTCCTCAACAGTAATCAGACGATAATCAAATCCTTTCGACAAATCTTTATCGATATGGATTTCCGTATATTGTTCCGGGAGCAGTTCCTCGATCAGATTCGCCCACTCGATAAAGCAGACTCCTTCTCCCTCAATATATTCTTCAAAACCAATTTCGTACATTTCTTCCGGGTCACTGATCCGGTATACATCAAAATGATAAAACGGAAGTCTTCCCTCATCATATACCTGCAAAATAGTAAAGGTCGGGCTGCTGACCGGACCTTTTATTCCAAGACCCGCAGCAAATCCCTGTGTAAATACTGTCTTTCCTACTCCTAAATCTCCATAAAGGCAATAGACTTGTCCTGCTGCTGCCTTTTGCCCACATTGTTTTCCCAGTGCAAATGTATCCTCTGCGCTGTTACTTTCTATTCTCATCTTTACCTCTTTTTTACCTCTTTTTCATCTCTTTTATGAAATTCATGATTTCCTCCCGCTGCGTTCCCATTGCCGCACTTGGGATTAAAAATGCATTGTTCTTTCCGGTATAAATCACTGCAACTGTCTTGTAAATGATTAATTTCGTTACTTTTTTCCATTCTACATCAATTGCGTCATCTCCTAATTCCAGATGCAGTCCCCACTCATCAAACATATAGTGAAATTCTTCATTGTAAATTGGATTCAGCTTTTTCGCATTCTTTGCACGAAGATTTGTTGTAAATGGAATCCATATAAGAATAAATAAAGAACAGATCAACGGCATCGTAACACTTCCCTGCTTCTTAATTAACACAGCAAGCGGCCATACGATTGCTAATATCGTTACGATAATCATTAATGGCTGACGATACGTATGACCAAAAAGAAATGCCTTCAATTCCTTTTCTGTTACATTGGCATCAACTCGGAAATGTCTGCCCTGTGGCTCCATCATTTCTTTTTTCGCAAGTTCTTCCGGCTGTTCCTGTATATTCTCTGTTACGATTGTTTCAGAACGCTCCTCATCTTCTGGATTTTGAGCTGTTTTTTCTACACACAGATCTGCATCCTGTATACTTTCTTCTTCTATAATTCCCTCCGGTCTGTCAAGATCAGCAAGGTTCATCTTACTTATTTTTTCAAAGTTTTTCACGCGTTACTCCTCCTGCAATGGCCACAGCGTTACTTGCTGTGGTCAATCTTCATCGTAAGCTGGATTCTCTTTTTATTTAAATCCACACTCATAACCTGCACATCTACAATATCTCCTACGCTGACTACTTCAAGCGGATGCTTAATATAGCGCTCTGTCATCTGGGAAATATGCACAAGACCGTCCTGATGTACTCCAATATCAACAAATGCTCCAAAGTCGATCACATTACGTACCGTTCCTTTTAAAACCATACCTTCTTTTAAGTCTTTCATTTCAAGAACATCTGTCCTTAATACAGGCTTTGGCATCTCACTTCTTGGATCTCTTCCCGGCTTCTCCAGTTCCTCTACAATATCATGCAGTGTCATTTCTCCAACGCCAAGACTTTCCGCTGTTGCTTTTTCATTTGTAATCTGAGAGTGAAGAGTACTAAGTCCGCCATTACGGATACTTTCAGAAGTATAACCTAAATCCTTTAACAACTTCGCTGCTGCCTCATAGGATTCTGGATGTACACTTGTATTATCAAGTGGTTCCTCTCCTCCCGGAATCCGTAAGAATCCTGCACACTGTAAAAATGCTTTTGGTCCAAGTTTTGGTACTTTTAAAAGTTCCTTTCTTGTATGGAATCGTCCATTTTCTTCACGATAGGCTACGATATTCTTTGCTACTGCTTTACTGATTCCAGAAACATAAGAAAGTAATGGAACAGAAGCTGTATTAAGATCAACACCTACTTTGTTTACACAGTCTTCTACTACACCATTTAACGCCTCTTCTAGTCGCTTCTGGTTCATATCATGCTGATACTGGCCAACACCAATTGCCTTTGGTTCAATCTTTACTAGTTCTGCTAACGGATCTTGTAATCTTCTGGCAATAGATGCGGCACTTCTTTGTCCTACGTCAAATTCCGGAAATTCTTCTGTGGCAAGCTTACTTGCAGAATATACAGAAGCTCCGGCTTCATTTACGATAACATAAGCTACCTTTTCCGGAATCTCTTTAATCAGTTCAGTAATTACCTGTTCTGATTCACGACAGGCAGTACCATTTCCTACGCTGATTACAGAAACATGATACTTCTTAATCATCTCATGCACTGTTTTCTTTGCCTGTTCTACTTTACACTGTGGTGCAGTTGGGTAAACGACAACGGTATCTAATACCTTACCGGTTGGGTCTACAACAGCAAGCTTACAGCCTGTACGGAAAGCCGGATCCCAGCCAAGAACTGTTCTTCCTTCCATTGGAGGCTGCATAAGAAGCTGTTTTAAGTTCTTTCCAAAAACAGTAATTGCACCTTCCTGTGCTTTTTCCGTCATCTCACTGCGGATATCTCTTTCAATTGCCGGTGCGATCAGACGATTATAAGCATCAAGCACTGTTTCTTCCATCAGTGTCTTTGTATTTGGATTGTCCTTTATCATTGTTTTATTCAACGCATTGACAATCTGTGCATCAGGAGCCTCTACCTTAACCGTAAGAAACTTTTCTTTTTCCCCACGATTGATTGCCAGCACACGATACCCTGTAATCTTAGACAGTTCCTCGCTAAAATCATAATACATTTCATAAACAGATTCAGCCTTTTCATCTTTGGCTTTCACTACAAGACGCCCCTGCTTCATCGTACAGTTTCTTATACTCTTGCGATAATCTGCTTTATCTGCGATCATCTCCGCAATAATATCTTTTGCTCCGGCAAGCGCCTCTTTTGCATTAACAACTCCTTTTGCTTCGTCTACAAAGCTCTGTGCTTCTTCTTCCATACTCTTAGAAGTTGCCTGCAAAAGAAGAATGTTCGCCAGTGGCTCTAACCCTTTTTCCTTTGCTTTCGTCGCTCTCGTCTGCTTTTTTGGACGATATGGACGATACAGATCATCTACTGCTACAAGAGTTTCTGCCACTAAAATCTTTTTCTTTAAATCATCAGTCATCTTGTCCTGTTCTGTGATCGCGTTAATAACCTGCTCTTTCTTTTCTTCTAAATTACGAAGATAAAGAAGGCGCTCATGTAAATTACGAAGAGTCTCATCATTAAGGGCTCCTGTCATCTCTTTACGATATCTGGCAATAAAAGGAATCGTATTTCCCTCATCAATGAGCTGTATCGCTGCTTTTGCCTGTTCTTCCTTAATCGTAAGCTCCTGCGCCAGTTTCTTTATAATATCCATTAATCTGTCTGCTCCTTATGTCTTTATTTTACGATCCGTTATGCTTTTTGCGGTGTAGTGATCCACCTGAGATATGCATTCATAAATGCATCCAGGTTTCCATCCATCACACTCTGTACATTTCCGGTCTCTTCCCCGGTCCTGTGATCTTTTACCATTGTATATGGCTGCATAACATAAGAACGAATCTGGTTTCCCCAGCCGTTATCGGATACTTCGCCACGTATATCTGATAATTTTTCCCTGTTTTCCTGCTCTTTAATCAGATATAACTTTGCCTTTAACATCTGCATTGCCTTATCTTTATTCTTGTGCTGAGAGCGTTCATTCTGACACTGCACAACAACACCTGTAGGAATATGGGTGATACGGATTGCCGAATCTGTCTTGTTGATATGCTGTCCACCTGCACCGCTGGAACGATACGTATCAATACGAATATCTTCGTCCGCAATCTCTACAGATAAATCTTCCTCAATATCCGGCATAACATCACAAGAAGCAAAGGAGGTCTGTCTCTTTCCTGCCGCATTAAATGGAGAAATCCTTACCAGACGATGGACGCCTTTTTCTGACTTAAGATAGCCATAGGCATTCTCTCCATTTACTTCAAAAGTAATGGACTTAATTCCTGCTTCATCTCCATCAAGATAATCAAGAACTTCTGTCTTAAATCCATGACTGTCAGCCCATTTACTGTACATACGATACAGCATACCTGCCCAGTCACAAGACTCTGTTCCACCCGCACCGGCATGAAGCGTTACGATTGCATTATTTTTATCGTATTCACCGGATAATAATGTCTGAATCTTCAGATTATCAAACTCTATTTCAAACTCGCCAAGTAATTCTTCAATCTCTGGAATCACACTGGCATCATTCTCCTCATTTCCAAGCTCGATCATGGTAGAGACATCATCAAGTGTCATCTCCAATGCATGATATGCTGATACCGTATCTTTAAGGTTCTTCAGCTTCTTTGTCACTTCCTGCGCCTTATCCGGATTATTCCAAAAGCCATCCTCCCGCATCTCACTTTCCAGTTCTTTAATCTGTTCATGTTTATGGGAAAGTGATAAAGAAAGACCCAGTTCCTTCATCGGTTCTTTATATTGATTTACCGTAAATTTGTATTGTTCTAATTCAACCAATTATAAAACCCTTTCTATATATGATAATATGATAAAGAAAGGCACAGTGCCTATTCATTCACAGGTGCGTTTCCTGACATCTGCTGCAAAATATTCACTGTGCGAAACTTTTCCTGCCTTAATTTGCAAATCTGCCACAGCAGTTTTTATATTTCTTTCCGCTTCCGCAAGGACAAGGAGCATTACGTCCAATCTTTGCTTCTTTTCTGCGGTAAGGTCCTCTTTCGACAAGCTCATCCTTGTTTGTGCCTGTTGCTCTTGCAACCTGCTTTCTTTCAACTTTCTGCTCAATCTGAACATGCATTAAAGCACCAACCGTATCATGACGAATGTTCTTTGTCATCTCCTCAAACATCTCATATCCAAGGAACTTGTACTGAACAACCGGATCCTTCTGTGCATAGGACTGAAGTCCGATACTCTCACGAAGCTGATCCATATCATCAATATGGTTCATCCACTTACTGTCAATAACTTTAAGAAGAATAACACGTTCTACTTCACGAATACCATCATTAAAGATTGCTGCATCTTCTTCACCAAGCTCTACACCTTCTTCCGGTACATTCACCTTGGCAAATTCATTAAAGTCTTTCTCTTTCTTATGGTAAATCTTCATCGCCTCATCCTGAAGACGGGAAATGAGAGCTTCTTTATCATTCTTCTCTTTTTCTTCGTCTGTAAGAGTGATTGGCTCTAATGGAATCTTTCTTCTTAAAGATTCATTCAGCTCTACAAGATTCATCTCTTTTAATGGCTGTTCTCCTGCGATCATATTTACATCGTCAGCAACAACATCCTTGATCATCTTGTAAACAACATCCCGCATACTCTCACCATTCAATACACGGCGTCTTTCTGCGTAGATAACTTCTCTCTGGTCATTATTTACCTGATCATAATCGAGCAGGTTACGACGAATACCGAAGTTGTTATTCTCAATCTTCTTCTGTGCCTTTTCGATCTGCTTTGTAATCGTCTTATGCTGAATCTCTTCCCCTTCCGGAATCTTTAACGCCTTATATACGCTCATCATACGCTCAGAACCAAACAGACGCATCAGGTCATCTTCAAGAGATAAGTAGAACTTCGATTCACCAGGATCCCCCTGACGACCGGCACGACCACGTAACTGGTTATCGATTCGACGGCTCTCATGTCTTTCTGTACCGATGATCTTTAATCCACCAAGTTCTGCAACTCCATCTTCTAACTTGATATCCGTACCACGACCAGCCATATTCGTTGCGATTGTAACAGCTCCCTTTTCACCAGCATGTGAAATAATCTCTGCCTCTAATTCATGGAACTTCGCATTCAGTACGTTATGCTTAATTCCTCTCTTACTTAATAATTCACTGACTTCTTCTGATGTATCGATATTAATTGTACCAACTAAGACCGGCTGCCCCTTCTTATGAGACTCTACGATATCGTTGATAACTGCATTTAACTTTTCTTTCTTTGTCATGTAAATAGCATCTTCATGATCGATACGGATCATTGGCTTATTCGTAGGAATCTCTACTACGTCCATGCCGTAAATATCCATGAACTCTTTATCTTCGGTCATAGCAGTACCAGTCATACCGGCTTTCTTTGTATACTTATTAAAGAAGTTCTGGAATGTGATCGTTGCAAGAGTCTTAGACTCTCTGTTAACCTTTACATGCTCCTTTGCCTCTATTGCCTGATGAAGGCCATCAGAATAGCGACGTCCCGGCATAATACGTCCGGTAAACTCATCAACGATAAGAACTTCGTTATCTTTTACTACGTAATCTCTATCTCGGAACATAAGGTTATGTGCACGAAGAGCAAGAATAATATTATGCTGAATCTCAAGGTTCTCTGCATCCGCAAGGTTCTTGATATGGAAGAACTGCTCTACCTTCTTAACACCCTCTGTTGTAAGCATAACCTGCTTATCCTTCTCGTTAACAAGGAAATCTCCATCTTCCTCGATATCAATACCCATGATGGCATCAATCTTAGAAAGTTCACCATCCGAAGTACCACGCTGCATCTGTCTTGCAAGAACATCACATGCCTTATAAAGATCTGTGGACTTACCACTCTGACCGGAAATGATAAGAGGGGTTCTTGCCTCATCGATCAATACGGAATCGACCTCATCAACAATGGCATAATTCAGTTCTCTTTGTACAAGATCCTTCTTATAAATAACCATGTTGTCACGAAGGTAATCGAAACCTAATTCATTATTCGTAATATAAGTAATATCACAGTTATATGCAGCCTGACGTTCTGCATTATCATAACTGTTCAAAATAACACCAACGCTTAAGCCTAAGAACTGATGAACCTTACCCATCCAGTTCGCATCACGCTTAGCCAGATAATCGTTAACAGTAACGATATGAACACCCTTGCCCTCAAGCGCATTTAAATATGCTGGAAGAGTAGAAACTAAAGTCTTACCTTCACCAGTCTTCATCTCTGCAATACGACCCTGATGTAAAATGATACCACCCATCAGCTGCACACGATAATGCTTCAGATGGATCGTACGGTCTGCTGCCTCTCTTACAACAGCAAATGCTTCCACTAACAAGTCATCAAGAGTCTCTCCTGCTGCCAGACGATCTTTAAATTCCTGTGTCTTGGCACGAAGTTCTTCATCACTTAATGCCTGCATCTTCTCATCAAGAGCCTCGATCGCATCTACATACTTTTCAATTCTCTTGATTTCTTTCTCACTTTTATTGCCAAAAAGTTTATCAACAAAACTCATCTTTACCTCCTATTTCTATCGTAAATCACGTCATAAACTTACGTATGGCCCCACTGACAGAAGATGGAGTCACACCTCCTGAGTTGGTAATCTTCTTCTAATTTTAAACATACAGATTATATTGTAACATTGATAAGCTCTCTTTTCAAGCTTTAATCCCCTTAATATACAGAAAAAGGGAAGGCAGATAATCATCTGCCTTCTTCCTTCGTTTCTAAATGAATTCATGTATGTTTAAAATTCTGGTTCAATCAAACCATATGTTTTATCTTTTCTCTTATAAACTACATTCACTTCAAAAGTCTCTGCATTACGGAATACAAAGAAACTATGCCCTAACAGCTCCATCTGTACACAGGCTTCCTCAACATCCATCGGCTTAATAGCGAATCTCTTACTCTTTGTAACCGTTACTGTTTCATGATTGTCCACATCTTCTTCCATGAACTCATCATTAAACTTCACTTCGCCCTTACCGTACTTGGAAATCTTCGTCTTATACTTGCGAATCATACGCTCCAGTAAATCTACTGCCATATCAATAGAAACATACATATCTGTACTTGTAGGTTCTACTCTTAAAATCGTTCCCTTCATAGGAATCGTAGCTTCTACTGTCTGATTATCCTTCTGCACGCTTAATGTGACCTGAACTTCTGTCTCTGGAGTGAAAAACTTCTCCAGCTTGCTGAACTTATCGTGTACAGCCTGCTTTAATCCCTCGGAAACCTCCAGATTCTTGCCATAAATAATGTAACGCATATGATCACACTCCTTTTTTCTTATATTATAATTATTATACCAACAATTCTTCATTCTGGCAATGAATTATTTAAAAAAATCATACAAAACAGATGTTTTATATTGACGTGCTTTTTCCATTTTTTTCTTTCGTTTTTCCACTGTGGATATTGTGGATAACTCAGTGGATAAGTCTGTTTTTCAACATTTTTCAGTTTTTTTCTTCGTGGATAACTGTAAAGGGTTATACACCGACACTTTGTTCTTTTTTATATTTTGTAAATTTATGTATATTTCATTGTCTATTATGCACAATTTTCAGCCATTCCTCATAGAAAATCCGTTTTTAACCATTTTCTGAAAGTATTCTTTATTATCCGACATTTTACCTAAAGTTTTAGACTTTTCAGTCGAAATCCTCTTACTTTTTCCGAAACAAAAGGCAGAATATTCCTGCAAAAATCGCAAAATCACTCATATTAAAAACCAGGTTACTGATTTTCTTCACTGGAAATTCAGGAAAACGAATATAATCTGTCACAGAACCTTTTTTCATTCTGTCTATAAAATTACTAAGTCCTCCTCCAAGAAGTAACGCATAACCGATTCCTGCAATACTCACCCTGCCTTTTTGCCGTTCTTTTCCCAATACGAACGCACAAAAGCAAAGCATGGCACCGGATATCCCTTTTAATATCTTTGGATGTGAAGAAAGGATACCACTTGCTCCTCCTTTATTCTCCAGAAATTCAATTCTTGGAGACAACTTCCTTCTCCATCCATCCTGCATAGCATCTACCGTATTTATTCCCTCCCCAGACTGGGTAAAATGCTCTTTTCGATGCTTTCCTCTAAGAGAACTCCTGAAATATTCCTTCAAAAATTTATCTCCTGCAATAATCAATGTTACAATTATGAAATATATCACTTTGATACCTCCTGTGCATATGTTAAATTATACCTCAAAGAAAAGGACTGAGCTACGTTGCCACAACCAAATACTTTTTTATCTGTGCGCGGACTTTCCCATACGTATCACACAAAAAATGGCGAAACCCCTGCGTTAAAAGATATTCACTTCGACCTTTTCACTGGCGAATTTGCAGCGATCATCGGACCTTCCGGCTGTGGAAAATCCACTCTTTTAGAGTTGATTGCCGGTCTGATTCCCTTACAAAAAGGAAGCCTTCGTTATCCCTTTTTAAATCAGCCGCCTTCCATCGGCTACATGCTGCAAAAAGACCATTTATTAGAATATAGAACTATATATAAAAATATCATTTTAGGTCTCGAAATACAACACCGTCTTACTGAAAAAAACTTAGAATATGTCCAGAAATTAATGCAGCAATATGACATTGCTGATTTTGCAGATTCTTACCCAAGAGAACTTTCCGGCGGAATGCGCCAGCGCGCTGCCCTCATCCGAACACTTGCCTTAAAACCGGACTTTCTTCTTCTTGACGAACCATTCAGCGCCCTAGATTACCAAACCCGGCTTGATGTCTCAGATGATATCGCAAAAATCATTCGCCAAAGCGGAGTCACCACCCTTTTAGTCACACATGATCTGTCCGAAGCAATCAGTATCTCCGACCGTATTATTGTACTTGGAAAACGTCCAGGCCACATACGATCAATCATACCAATTGATTTTGGAGCAGAACACCAGCTTTCTTCCAAAGAAGCCCGCATTCATCCTCAATTTCAAAATTACTTTAACCAGATATGGAAGGAGCTGAAACATGATGAATGAATCAGCAAACAATCTATCAAAAGAACAACAATTCTATATAAAAAAAGCAAGACAACATAAACACCTTGTCCTGTTCTTTCAAATTTTTATATTTGCATTTTTTATTATTTTATGGGAGATATCTTCCCATAACGGAATCATCAATGCCTTTATCTTCAGCAGCCCTTCCCGGATGCTTCTTACCTGTCAGGAACTATTCCTCACCGGAGACCTCTTAAAACACATTGGCATCACACTTGCAGAGACGTTCGGCAGTTTTTTTCTCGTTGCCTCCATAAGTCTTCTTATTGCCATACTCCTTTGGTGGAATACAACATTAAGTGAGATTTTTGAACCGTACTTTGTAATTTTAAACAGCCTTCCAAAATCAGCAATGGCTCCGATCTTTATCGTATGGCTTGGCAATAACATGAAAACCATTATCATCACCGCCATATCCGTTGCAATCTTTGGAAGCATCTTAAATCTTTTTACCAGCTTTCAGACAACCGACCCAGATAAATTAAAATTAATCTATACCCTGCATGGCAACCGATTGGACTGTCTTACCAAAGTTATTCTTCCGATCAACTTTCCTGCAATCCTTAGTATTTTGAAAGTCGATATCGGACTTTGCCTGATCGGAGTAGTTATTGGAGAATTTCTCGCCGCCAGAAAAGGACTTGGTTATCTGATCATCTATGGCTCACAGGTCTTTAAAATGGATTGGGTAATGCTCTCTATCGTGCTGCTTTGCCTGATTGCCGCATTACTGTATGGAATACTCAATCGACTGGAAAAACACTTTATTAACTCTTGATTTGTGTAGAAGACGAAAAAAGAAACAATGATACATTCCATCTGCTCTGTAGTCGCTGTATTTAAGATGCTCGTCCGCATCTTAAATACACTCCCAAGCCGCATCTGGAATGTATCATTGTTTCTTTTTTCTGTCTGTTTTAAATCCACATTTTGGCAACATGGAATGTGCCAGAAGAATATGACTTTCCGGGAAATCAAATCCAAAAGGGCTGACATTCAATTTGTAGGATTGGGTTAAACAGTCGCTGCAATAAAATTTTCTGCTGAATTGTAAGGAATTTATGGTAAAGAAAAGAGAAAAAACAATATATCCCAGATGTGGCTTCGGAGCGTGTTTAAGATGCGGATGAGCATTTTAAACACAGCGACTACAGAGCAGATGGGATATATTGTTTTTTCTTTTTTCGTCTACACAAAATCTACAACTCAGAATTTTCCAAGAATCAGTACTTTTTTTCCTTCAAAGGCAAAACCATAGTAATAAATCTGTTCCCTATCAATACCTCGTTCTATTAATACATTACTGTACTTTCTTTGTTCTATCTGCGCCAGTGCATTCTCTGCCGCTGCTTTCAAGTCACTGTCTTTTGATGGATTATATACTTTAAATTCAAATATAAAAGCTTTATCTGCTTTGTTTATCGGTTCAAGCATAACATCATAACGCCCAAATCCACTTTCCCGATTCGATGAAATGTAATATCGGTCTGCAAGCTCGACAATCAGTCCGAGTACAAAGCCATGATAGAATCTTTCCGGTTCCATCTTTTGCGATGGATGTCGCCCCACATCAAAACTGCTGAACATTTTTATTGAAATCTCATTCATGAACTGATTCATATATTCTATATCATTCATAAATAACGCTTTTATAAAATCACTGTTTGTACCAGCCGTCTTTTTAAACCATCCATGAATCATATTTTGAAACATTCTTTCCACTTCTTTATTCGTAATGGACAACTCATACTGCTGGTTATCATCTGTCTCATCTTCCGGGCTTCTTTCCACTTTTAGATAACCGGATGCTAATAAAAGACTCCAGATGGCTTGTTCATTATCATCTAATTCCTGAAATACAATCTGCTCATCAAGAATTGTGAAAATATGCTGTCTCAAAAGCAGCGCTTCCATATCAGTTTTTATTTCTTTACTTCCTTCTCTGAGCAGTTTACTAATCAAGGCATTTGAGCTGGTATTAGCCCAATATAGTTTTATCTTTTTTTCATCTAGAAAATTAGTAATTGACCATGGGTTATAAATATCTTTGCTGCTTCCAAATGTAAAGCCGTCGTACCATTCTTTTATTTTCTGTTTCTGCCTTCCAAGACCGGCTGTGTCTAATGCCTGAAATACTTCCTTTTCTGTGAAACCAAACATTTCTCTATATTTCTCAGAAGTTGTGGTTACTACTGTCAGATTATTCAAATCCGAAAAAATAGATTCTTTGCTCACTCTTGTAATCCCAGTCATAAGTCCTCGTTCCATCGATGAATTCGTCTTAAAAGCTGAATTAAAAATGCCTCGTACAAAAAAGGGCATCTGTTCCCAATAATTATGAACATACGCTTCCTGTAATGGCGTGTCATATTCGTCTAACAAAATAATTACTTTCTTTTTGTAATATTGAAACAGATGATATGCCAGCTTCGGAATTGCCATCGCGGCTTCTGCATCTGACATTTCTGTTCCTACTTTTTGAAAATATTCTGTTTCTTTTGGATTTAAAATTCCTTTCTCTAATAAAAAAGAATGTTGCTGATACAATTCTTCCAAAAGCAATAGTATGCTTTCTCTTGCAGATTCGTAAGTAATTCCTTTTACAGATGCAAAGCTTAAAAATATAACCGGATATGTTCCCTGCAGATCTCGATATTTCTTTTCTTTCCAGATAGAAAGATTTTCAAACAGGTCTGAACGTCCTTTATATTTTACTGAAAAAAAACAATGTAATGTACTAAGATTTAATGTCTTTCCAAAGCGTCTGGGGCGTGTTATTAATGTCACACTGTCATTATTCTCCCACCACTCTTTGATAAAAGCAGTTTTATCTATATAAAAACTTTTACTTTTTCGAATACTCTCAAAATCCTGATTTCCAATAGAAATAACTGTTGACATAGAACCCCTCCTTTAATATTTTTCCGGCATATGAATGATCTAAAAATTTAATTTAGCAGAACAATTCACCTTTCCTTCAACATATCAGCCTAAATCTACCTTTAAGTCTCCTTCTTTAATCCAGCCTTTTTTCCTCATAAACTTACCAATTGCCCAGCTTAAAAGAACAGGAAGTACAAAGCAAACTAAAATCATTCCTAACCAGTCAAATGCTCCAACGGCATATCCTTCTGGCATATTCGACCAGCCTGTGATAATCCCGATCGGACCTACTAAGCCCGCGGTTCCCATGCCGGAAGAAATCGCCGCACCGTTATTGCGAAGCTGGAAAATGCATGTGGAGACCGGGCCTAAAATCGCGGAGGTAAGTACCGGTGGAATCCACAGGACCGGCTTACGCATCAGATTCGGTACCTGCAACATCGACGTTCCAAGCCCCTGTGCTACGAGACCTCCAACTCCATTATCGGGATAGCTGATTACAGCAAAACCAAGCATATTACAACAGCATCCTACGGCAGCTGCTCCGCCGGCAAGTGCAAGACCATTCCATACACCCATAGAGATACTGCCATCTAAAACGCCTGCAAGAACGGCACCGCCACTGATACCAACTGCTGCGCAGATTGCTGCGGAGCTGATTGGAAGAGTAAGTACAACACCGACGACAACAGAAATAATGATTCCCATGAAGAATGGCTGTAAATTCGTTGCCCAGCCGATAAATGTACCAAGGGAATCACAGATTGTTTTGAAAATCGGTGCAAGTACCATGGCACATCCTACACCGACAATTATTGTTACTGCCGGTGTGACAAGAATATCAATCTTCGTCTCTTTAGAAACAAGCTTACCAACTTCGCAGGCAATAATCGCAACAAACAAAACTGCCAGCGGTCCACCGGAACCGCCTAATGTATTTGTCGCCTGTCCTACTGCACATAAAGAAAATAACACTAGTGGTGGTGCATCTAATGCATAGCCGATCGCCGCTGCCATAGCAACTCCTGTTACCATGGTCGCATAATTACCAATCTGCCATAAAATCCAGCAAAAATGATTCCATGTACTAAGTCCTGCGACCTTTGCCGCTAACTCTCCCGTATCTGTCACTGATGCCAATGCTGCCATCAGACCTGTTGTTCCGACATTCTCTGCTAATGTCTTAATGATCGTCCCGATCAAGAGAGATGCAAATAATCCAAGAGCCATCGCTCCCATCGCATCAATCGCATATCTCTTAAAAGAAATTTCTACATTTTTCCTTTTTAGAAAGCTCTGCTTTCCTACACTTTGTTCTGTGTTGTTCTGCTTCTTCATCTTTCTCTTTTTTCTTTCTCTTTCTTTTTATTTTCACCATCTAAAGCCGGTCTTGAAATTCTTTAAAAATCTTATGGAATCTGACGAGATTTTTAAAAAATCTATACGGCTCCAAACAGTTACATTCTATAATACTCTTCACAGAAACGCAATGTTATTTTCGTAAATTTTTTACAGTACAATACTTGTTCTTGCGTATTTAAAAAGCGCCGGGCGCACTAGAAAAAAGGAGAGACAGCAATGTCTCCTCTTTCGTAGCAGCATTGCTGTCTCCTCTTTTTGTCATAAAGGCAAATTATAAAAACTTTATTTATATCATCGGATTACTTCTTTACAAACTTACATCTGTCAAGTCCATAATCAGATAACATCTTTTTGTAGGCTTTGTATTTACGTTTTGGTACATAAACCTTCGCGTGCTTTACTTCAATAAACACATGTGGTTTTCTTAACTGTTTTAACTTTGTACCTCTAAACACAATCTTTTCGAGCTTTTTATTCAGACAGAATGCGTGAGCTCCCATAAAGGAAACATTCTTTCCGATCGTAAGTTTCTTCACATTCGGACATGCATAGAATGCCTTGTGACGAATCGTCTCTACAGAATCCGGAATCACGATGCTTCTGATCTTTTTATTTCTTGCAAAAGCTCTTGTTCCAACGGAAGTCACGTTATATTTGATTGTATTCCATGCTACACTCTTTGGAATCGACACATTCTTCTTACTGCGTCCTTTTACAAATCCGATTACTTCCATCTTACCTGTTCCGTCTACCATCGCATCTGTCACTTTATATCTGTAGATTCCGCTTGCGATGACATCGCCTTTTCGAAGTCCTACAAGTACGTTACAGGATGCACTCCTGCCGCTTTCTGTTGTAACTGTAATCACTGTTCTGCCTGGCGCAAGTGCTTTTACATTACCATTCTGGTCCACGGAAGCTCCACTCTGGGAACTCTTCCAGCTCAGTTTATCTGTGCTGTTTTCCGGTGATACGGCAGCAAGCAGCTTCTCTGTTTTATTCGGAGAAATTACCAGACTGTTCTTATTCAATGTTACTCCTGTTGCCGGAATCTTGTTACTTACAACAATCTTTGCCGCCGGTTCATCCATATACGTATCTGTAATTGCATATTTCACTGTATAGGTCACGTCTGCTTTTCCACCGATATTTGAAGGGACATCCAAGGTCGCTTTCTGTGTGCTGGCATTACCTTTCGTATCTTTTTCATCGATCAGCTTACCGGATGCATCAAACAGACCAACCTTCATAGCGTTTTCAAGACATTTACCTTCCAGTGCCACTTCATTCTTTCCTGCGGTAGCAATCATTCTTTCCGTTACGTTTACTGACTTTACTTTCGGTCCTACCCAGACTTTTACGCTGGAAACAATATCCTGGCCATTCTCATCCTGCACTGTAGTTGTCGTACTGCTATTTACTGCCATTGCAGAAATCGTAATGTATCCATATTTATTACTGGTCTTTAAAATATTCTTTGCTGTATCTAACTTACAATCTGTTCCATTCGCATCCAATGAATATGCAATCTTTGCCGGATAAGCCTTTAATTCTTCTTCACTGTACGCTTCTTCTAAATCATCGTAACAAATTGCTTTTAATGTTGTTACATCTAACACAGTGTTAAATGCAATAGCTTCAGGAACATCTTCTAATACGATTTTCTGAAGTGAACGCACTCTTGGCACTGTCAATTCTAAAGCATTACTTATAACTTCTTTATTCAGTCGATTCGTTGCCCGAACAGTAATATTGGCCTTCTTACCGGCTTCTACCGCAGCTATTATATTATTTCTATCAAATCGAAATGCCTTTTCATTATCAGAATTCCATGTAAGCGGTACACCGTTTAGATTATAGTCTTCTTCGTACTGATCCAGGCCCTTTACGATAAAATACTCGGAAACATAAGCATTCTCTCCATTTTTCAATGTAGCATCTGCATCTTTTTGTTCTAGTTTTAATGTATCAAGAACTGGTTTTTGTCTCACATTTAAAGTAAACTGCGCTGCCAGCGCTTTCTCACCATTTACATTTGTAAATGTTCCCCTTAAAATTACATTTCCAGTTTCACCATAATCTACAGTTCCCTCTGTTACTGACAGATTCTTTGCTTTCGAATCAAAAGATACCTGTGCACTCTTAATCGTTCCCTTATCCGTCAGTTCCCATGTAATACTATCGACTTCTTTTGCAGAAAGTTCGTAAGGATCTCCATTCTGGTCTTTGGCAGTAAAATTCACCTTGGAAAGATCATAAACTTCACCTTCTCTTACTACTGCAGAATCTCCGGTATATAATTCCTTTACATATGGTTTGGCGATAACATTAAAGTTGATGGTGTTCGATTCAACCATGTTTTCCCCTTCACCTACAGCGAGCTGTAATGTATCAGAACCTTTTACAAGCCCAAGCAGTGTATCCGCAGTTACCGCAGAATACTTTCCACCAGTAATCCACCGGTATGTTTTCTTTGTCCAGTCATAAGACTCACCATACTGGTCAAGCGCTGTTACTGTTACATCCTTTTTCAAATCACTTTCATAAGCACTTCCAATGCCTATACCATTCTTTTCAAGGTCTGTTTGAATCGTAACCGAACTTAACTTTCTTGCTGGTTTTACATTAAGCTCTACTACATTAGATGTCACGTTATACTTTTGAGAAACTGCCGTAATCTTATATATTCCCGCCTTATGTATCGGAAGTTTATTCTGAGAAAGTTCTGTAAATGCTGCACTCTGCCCATCAATCTCTACTGCCCATCTCACATCAGAAGTATCCTTCCACTCACCATCATACTGATCGAATGCTTTTACAGTCAGTTTAGATAAATCAATCTCTTTTGGAGTTCCCTGATCGTTATAAATAAAACTCTCTAACGTAGCTGGCTGCGTATCATCAGAAATCGTAAGGGTTGTTAATGCCTTCTTCGGCAGCGCCTTTACACTAATCCATTCTGAATACTTCCCACGATAAGTTGCGCGAATCTGGAATGTTCCACTCTTTGTAAAGGAAAGCTGATTATTCTCAAGCTTAATTCCATCTTCCTCATCCAGTCTTGATTCCCATACGAGCGGTGCACCGGAAATCTTTTTATCTGTGCTGTCTAATGCATAACCTTTGATTTCTTCATTGCCAAACAGATTCACCGGTGTTTCTCCCACATAAGTAGTTACCGTTCCTTCTGCCTGTACACTTCCGTCAAATGGCTTTGTCGTCACATTCACTTTAATTCTTGCGGTTGAATCAAGAAATTCATTCGTTGATGGAGAAGGTTTCTCTAAACTCGTATAGACATTTTCATCAATCACATATTTGAGATACAGCGTTCCTTCTTCTTCACCTGCTGTAAGAATCTCTTCACCTGTCGCAGTATTTCTTTCAATCGATGCCTTCTTACTTCCCGTCAATTCATGTCCTTCGGTATCCGTAAGTATCCAATGTCCCTTATCCTGGTCAAATCCATAATAATCAACATCATTTTCATTCGTTCCATTCAAAGTAACTGTACTAAGATCAAATGTATCCCCGCCAATCATATTCAATGTCTTCACACCGTTAACCACTTTGATATTCTTTAACGGATATAACGGTACGATCGCATTAATATTAGAATTCAGACTCACTGCATCATAGCTGAGTACTCCGCCTGTCACAGACATTGGACACTTCGTTGCCAGCCAGGTTACCTTATCTTTCAAAGTTACCTCTCCGTTACTTACAGCTCTTTGGATTGCCTTAGCAGACTGATCGATAGAACTTCTGACTGCCTTGCCATTCTTCGTATTCTGACCTGTTGTCCCACTTCCTGATGTATATTCCGTATAATAAAATGTTATACTGTTCATCGCAGCAATAATGTCGTCACTTACCCCTTCCTTTTTCAAGGAGTTCTTCTCCGCTTCGCCAATCGGCTGAATCACTTTACTGTAACGTCCTGATGAACTATCATATCCCATTTCATTATCTACAGCTTCACCATTACTATCTTTTACCTGTCCCGAATACAGATTATACGTTTTCCCTGACAACTCATAAACAGATCCAGTTGTAATCAATGTTTCGTAATCTACAGGATATTCTCCTTCTAAATCGTTCGAATCAAATGTTTGCTGGATCTCACCTTCTTTATTAACCAGAACTCGATGAACCTTAACCTTCGCCGTCTCCACGCCAACATCTTCCTCATGGATCGTTCCGTTTAAAATATCTTTCCATTCCAGTCCAGTTAATTTATCCGCAGAAGAACCATCATTACGCTTTTCTGTCCATCCATAAGTTTGTCCATACGACTGCTCGTAGTTTTTCGTTGCGGTATATCTGACTGCACGATTATACAGATTATCCATTGCCGTTATCCCACCTTTTGCAGAGGAAGAGCCAAATATTGTACTAAAATGACTCTGACGATAACCGGAAGTATGGAAAGACTGTACCGCTGCACTATCATCATATACAACACCAGACAAAGAGAAAATCGCCACTTTATAAGTAATCGCAACCGGACAGTCATATCCTAACTCTACATTCGTTACTGCCTTAGATGATTCCATTCCAACAGCCGTCTGCGCCGGAAGTGTCATACTCGAAGATACTTTATTCTCCGATGTTTCACTATATTCCTTTGTTTCGGAATAAGCTGTAGATAATGCCTGTTCACACGTCACTTCCATCTTTAAGGTCTGTTCTACTTCACCAAGAAGAGGAAGTCCTGCCGAAAGTGTTGTTTCAGAACCAATCATCTGGCTATAAGAATAACTTTTTCCAGTTTCAAGCGTATTCGAAGTCGTCACAGAATTCGACTGAGTAAATTCCATTCCAACATCTGCTTCCTGTTTCGATTCATTCTTATAGTAGCTAAGTACCGGATTATTCTTCCCACTTGTTTTATATTTAACACCGGAAACATTATTATCTACTGCCTGCTGCAAAGAATCATACTTCTGCGCCTTTGTAACATATTCCAGTCCTTCTCCTGCAAGCACAGATAACTGGAAATCATAAAAAGCTATACCAAACGAATTGTAATTATACTTATAAGTCTTTCCTGCCCTGTCTACGCACGTCACAAGCGTATATAAAACATCCTGCGGTGTCTCATCATTAAGCTGGCTTAATGTATCATCTCCATCCGTTGCTTTCAGTACATCACTGCCACTAATTTTTCGATCAATCGCTCTCGCAATCTCATCCGCTGCCTCCTGGCGTACTTTTTTTAAATCCGTAGCATAAGAAAGCCCTTTCCATTTTGTGTAATCATTCTTTCGGCTTCCAACAGTATGTTCTGTTGTCTGCGCTAATGCATATGCCAGATCCGCGTATCCACTTCTCTCCCGGTTCGAGCTTCCTGTAAAGTTCTTCTTAAATCCACCGTCAGCATTCACTCTTGCTGTATAATGGCTATGCGTTCCATAAATCTGTTCTGCTAGAGAAGCCCACTGGCCAAGCACACTGTCGCTTCCATCAGCCATATCCTTCCCACTCTGTAAAACAGCCTGTAAAAAAGCAAGCTGATTGGTCGGATCGGTGCGCCCCGTCTTGCTGCCATCATGAATATCAAAATATGTCTTGCCATCAATCACTACTGACCGGATTCCCACGCGATTCTTTGCTTCATGTTCCGCACCATCTGCAAACCGGTACTGCACTCCCACCTTAGAAGCCGCCTGGGTTCTAATTGGAGATGCCAGGCCAACCACGACCGGTATCGTAAGCATCACTGTAAGAATACCTGTTAACAACTGCCTTGTTCCTTTGTACTTCATACTCTCACCTCTTATTCTTATACAATATTTTCCCATACAATATTTTTATTCCTGTTGTTTATGTGCCTTCCTGTCTCGAAGCCGAATACAAATCATCGTAAAAATAACTCCTGCCACAAAAGCTATCATACCAATAATCACATAAACATCTGCTCCATTCCGCAGGAGAACAGATCCATACCCGTCATTAACCGTAGGAATTCCGGATACATGTGCCATTTGAAGCAGGATTCCCATACATACCGTTAATCCAGCAATCAGAACTGTCATACTGCCAAGTATCCTTCTGTCATATCGATTGCGAAGAACATTCATCCGCCGGTGAATCTTGCACTGTCTGATCTCCCTTTGATTCATTCCCTCCCTCCTTCCTCATTCTTTTTTTGCAAATGATACATATTTGCAAATCTTATTTACATAAAGACATATAAAAAAAAATCCTTTCACCTATTTTGAAAAAATCAAAAATAAATGAAAAGATCTGAAAAGATTTTTAACCTGTTCTATATATTCTACATCGAATACTTATTCATTTTTATCAGCAAATGCCATCCTATGATCAACAGCACGATCATAACAGACGGAAACAGATATCCCATCCATTTCCATATTCCATCTGCCGAAACAAGTAAATTAAAAATAGCATGAAAAGCACTACTAGCCCCAAGCAAACCGATTGTTCCTGGCACTTTTAAAAACCCCCGGTAAAATATATAAGCCATTCCAAAACCGAGCAAAATGCCACATAATATATGTAATGCACCTGCTGAAATACCACGCACAAGCAAAATATCAAAATCTGTTGCTCCATTTTCCGTCAAATAACATACATTCTCAAATGTAGCAAAACCTACCGCAATCGCAACTGCAGCTCCGGGAATTCCCTTCCTTTCCGGTTCAAAAATCAAAAGATAAAACAACAGCGGAAGAAGCTTCATCACTTCTTCACAAACCGGTACGATCTCTATCGCTGCCACAACCGCATCTGTATGATAATACCCCATAAAAAAACTGCTGATATAGGCAGACAACACACACATTCCCATCCCGATACAGATAAACAGCATATATTTACGCATATCTCCCTGTATAATAATCACTGAGAGGAAAAGAGGAATAAACATACATATAAAAATATTCTCAATATACATCATCTCCTGTCACCTCCCAAACTGTGCATGGCAATAACAATACATTGACAATCGTCAAAACAAAATCAATCAAAAAATATAAATTAAACTTTGTATAGTCATGAATAAAATTCGAACTCACATACAACGCCACTTCTAACACAACACATATAATCATACAGTAACACACCCCATGCGGCTCCTGCTCATACAAAATCCTAAATACAGCGATAAAAACAATCACCCCTGCCACCATCGCAAAAATACCGGTAGAAAGAAATACCGGTCCAAAAATTCCGCTCCACATAGAAGCAATCAGAACTCCCGCTCCACATATCAAAGGAATCTTTGCAATCCGTATCTTTTTTATCCTGTACCGCACAATCTGATAGGTATGCATAAACAAATAACTGGCAATCCATGAGATTTCCGACACATAAAACACCTGCGGTACAACGCCCCGAATCACAAGATGAAGTACAAAATAAAGCGTTCCCATCATAAAGCAGCTATGTACCAGCGCCAGTATAATATACAAGCGGTCTCTCTTATAAAACCAATATACCATATCTCCAAGCGCCGCAGCAAAAAATACCGCTACCTGAAATACATTATCAATAATCTCAAAATTCATCTCTGTTCTCTTTCTTGTTCTTCTTGTTGTTCTTCTTGTTGTTTTTTCTTCTCAGGCTGTCCGTCTGTTTCCATTCTGTGCTGATATTCCTTCGTTCTACGCTTATGTTCCTCAACCCTTCGCAAACGATACAACAATACCGTCACACATACGCCAAGCGCAAATGCTAACACGCCCATACAAATATATCCCAATGCCTCATAATGTCCCAACATACTCGCTGTTCCCATCGTATAATCAATATTGCCTGCAGAAGCCTGCTTCACTACTCCCGGCATGAAACTTCCTATTCCGATAACAAGCATCAGACATAACGCTACACCACACACACTGAACATACACTGCTTCTTACGTCTTTCCTTACTACGAAGCTCCTGTGTTCTTCTATAAATTAATTGCTGACGCTCTTTATTCGTCCGCATATGAAAACCCTCCCTGCTCTAAAATCTTCCGCAAACTCTTCTTTCCTCTATGTACCAGATTCGTCACCTGCTGTTCACTCTTTCCAAGAATCTTTCCAGCCTCACTATAACTCATCCCTTCTATACTCACAAGATATAACGCCTCTCTGTACTCTGTCTTCAACTTCGCCATCGCCTCATAAAGACACTTCTCCCTCTCATTTTGCAAAAGCCTTGTCTCCACCAGTTCTTCACTTGGCAATTCAAAATCCACCTCATCCAAATGCAAAAACCACAACTTATGTTTTTGTGTGTGACGAATCGTCAGATTTCTCGCTGTTTTATAAAGATAAGCTCGAAAACTCCCCTTTCCATTAATCGGACGCTCCTTCGCAAAAACCCTCGCAAACGCCTCGATCATCAAATCCTCCGACTCATGGATATCGTGAATATAGCCATTTATATAATAAGTAAGTGCATCTCCATATCGGTCAACCAGTATGTCCGCACTTTCTTCCCTTCCCTCTAAGTACTCTCTGTAAGCCATCTCATCTGAAATCACACACATACCCCCTCGTATCCATTCCCTTCCTATAGACTTCCTGATCCGATCAAAATCACCATTTCACCTCGGACCGTATACTCTATTTTATACGAAGACCTCGCATTTTACAAGAAAATGTAAAAAAAATCGTATACCAGCCTCTGATCTACAGCTGCCGGTATACGATTTTATACCAGGTGTGAAATGATACGCATCTCACAATAAGAATGTCTTAATATCCTTTTGTCTCCTTTTTTATATTTAGGACATTGCTTCTTCAAAAGCTCAATAACTTTATCTTTATCTGCAGGTATATGAATCGCTGGAGCACATTTCTCGTAATGTAATAAAAAATAATATTCTATGCATCCTCTTGTCATCAATAACCTCACTTTTATCTGTGAATTTAACTTCCGTAACTTTTTAATAATAGAATAATATTCATTCCATTTCCCCTTCAATTCATCTTCTGTATCAAAAACAAGCCATATCTCATCAACTTCCGACTTTACATCAAAGTAAATCCCTTTTTTAATTAATCTTTCTTGCCATGTTTACTCCTCATCTATATATGGTACTGCTCCATACTTTCCAAGAAGATATGCTTTTGCTATATTTTCTTCCAGGCGCACTGAAAAATCTGCTAATGAATACAGTTCCGACTCTCCTGTCATATTGTCTTTGTCTACAAAATAATATTGATCCCTTCTCAACATTCCTCTGTTCATAATATCTGTACTGTTTGTAGTAAATATTAGCTGTGCTCTCTGTCCATCAGATTGATTCTGGAATTTTTCTATAATGTACTGCACTAATAAGGGATGTAGTCTATTCTCAATCTCATCTACAATTAACACACCGCCAACCTTTAGTGTATCTTGTATTGCTGCCGCTCTTGACATGAGACGAATTGTTCCATCTGATTCTTCTGATAATGGTAAGGCATACTCCTGAATATTTCCCTGACTGTCTTTTCCTTTGTGATATGATGTAGCTTTTAACTCATTAAATTGCAAAATACCCTCTGAACTTTCTGCATCTGCTGATAAACTTTTTCTAAATTGCTCTATTGCCTTCTCTATTTCCTGTCTTTGCTGTTCCGTAACAAACTCCGGGAGTTCTTCCAGATTACTGATTTCTGTATTATTAATCTCAAACTTCATATCACTAATACCAAAATCTGCAACTTTTGCTATTTGAATAATAGATTGCAATAATTCTTTATCTTCCCTATGTGAAAGAATATTTTGTCCCAAATCAGAATAATCTCTGGAAAAAAATATTTCTTTTCTAAACCACTGCATTGCTTTAATACATGGTTCGTAATTCATAACACACGATATCGCAAAAAATAATTGGTTTGTCGCAACTGCCTGCTTTATTAATTCCTTCATCGATTTTTCTTTATTCGATGGGAAATGAAAATTCTGATATTCTCTGGTAAATATCTCTGATTTTTGTCCTTTCGGTGCTGCATATAAATACTCTGCTACTATTTTTTCTTTTGTAGCCGAGAAACCATACCAGTATTTAATGTCATTACTTATATATTCAAAATGAAACTCTGTTGGTGTTTTCTTAGAAATATCATCTAACTCAAATGGTCTGACTGGAACCTCCGCACTCTCGTACTGTGTCCTCTGTGCATTGCGAATAAACTGAACTGCAAGCCAAAATGCCCGGATCAGATTACTCTTTCCTCCACCATTCTTTCCATATATCGAAATCACTGGAAGATATGACTTTCTTTTGTGTTTTAAAAGACATTCCCGTTGATCATTTAAACCGACAGCCTCTAAATCTAATACCGCCTCTTGCTTTATAGAACGATAATTCTTTACTCTGAATTTTAATAGCATATCTCTCCCTCCAATCAAAAGAATATCATTATTATATTCAAAATTTAATTAAAAAATGTTGTTTTTTCTCATATTTTCATTATATTAATTTATTTTTTAGATAAATACTGTTATTCATGTGTCTGTACTATCATTTTCCCCCTGTCCCTCGCCACTTCTCCTCCTGACTTATTTAAGAACAGAAAAGAGAAAAATCCTATAATAGCAGCTGCGATGTCGGAGCAAGTAAAAGCTGCATCTCCTCCCGAGATGCAGCTTTCTACGCAGCGATTATCTTCGCAGATGCTATTATAGGATTTTTCTCTTTTCGTCGCTTAAATAAACTTCCCTACTGATCAAATGACCAGCTGCCGTCATCGTTTTGTGTTCCGCCAATGACATCCTGTCCATCTACGGATACTAATACGTCTGTGCTGCTAATATCGTCTCCTTTTACAGAGAAGTCATAATATTCTTTATCACCTACGGTTACTTTTTTCTTGTAGGAGTATTCTGCGTCACTGCCGTAGTAATCTTTTGCCTGGCTTAACGCATCATCCTGGGAAATGCTTTCGGAGCTGCTGTTTGATGGATCAGAGTCAGAGTCCGTATCTTTTTCGCTGTCTGCTTCTGTTGTGCTTCCTTCTTCAGAGGTACTTTCTTCTGTGCTCTTTTCTTCTTCGCTCTTGTCTGTTGTATTTTCTTCGTCAAAACCGTAGGAACTGTTTTTCTTTGTTGTGATATCTGTTACGGAGTAAGCGAAGTTATTATCATCGCCATCGAATGATGTCTCTGTGATCGTTACCTGATAAGTTCCTCTTACTTCGTCTGTATCTTTGTCGCGAAGTTCTGCTGTGATGATATAGTCACTTCCATCCTTTGTACAGTCTGTGATATATGGAACGAGGCTTCCTACATCACCTTTTAAGAATCCATACATGTCTTTATCATCATCGTAGGTTGCGTATTTATCTCCGTCCGAAATTTCAGGGAATTCCATGTCGCCCTTTCCGTATGTGTTATATAATGCGGAGGCATACATATTCGTTGTGTTCTCTTTAAGATAGTAGAAGGAGTCTTCTTCTACGCCATCTCCGTATGCGGATTCTGTTTCCATTAAAGATGTGAGAACTGCCATGGAAAACCAGAAGGAATCTGCTTCTTCTTCGCTCGTGTCGTTCGTGTAATATGCATAGCCTTTCGACAGCTTCTGTACCATTAAAGCTTCGATTGGATAGATCATGTTGTCAAAGTTGTCCGGAAGTGTTACATTCGATGCTACGTAGTCTGCTGTTGTATTTGCATTACTTTCTGTCGTTGCTTCTGTTCCCTGTTCACTCTTAGCTGTGTTGTTTTTCTTCGCATCCTTACTGCTGGAACATCCCGCAACACCTGCTACCATCATTCCGGCTAATGCTACTGCAAGCACTCTTTTCAGTTTATTTTTAATCATAATATCGTTCCTTTCCGTAAAATATTTTCATGGAAATAATAGCGCACTTAAAAAAAATTGTAAAGGTATTTCTCTTTATTTTCTTTCCTGGCTTTTACGCTATTCTGATTTTACGAATGAATAGAAAGCGGGCAAAGGAATGATTAGTTCAGTTCTTCGGTATAGATTTCATATACTTCGCTCTGCTTACTGAGTTTTAGTAAGGTGTCTTTATCTGCGATTGTTGTAAAACCATATATTTTAAGACCATTCTTTTTAACGTAGGATGCCATTTCTTTTAATGCTTCCGGCGAGTAATCATCTCCTGCTATCATTTTCAGAAACTGTTTCTGATCTGACAGATAATTAAGAAGACTTACAAAATGCTGTCTGGCATAGTTTTCTTTTTTAAGATTGTTTTCTACACTGTCCCAGTGATCTGGTTCATCCATTTGATCTGTTTCACATCCCGGCAGAAGAGCCGGATACTTTTTATCGTCCCAGTTGAAGGCTGCATTATAAGATGGTACGCATAAGAAACCAATATTTGCTGCACCGGAGAGGAAATCCGTTATATACTCTTCTCCTGTCTCTGCTTTGTCCTTGTTTGAAGAATCGGCAGCCTCTTCAAGATCTTCTTTGTCTTTCTGTGCTTCTAATACCTGTACTGCACACCATACTTCTGAAAGATCCTGCTTATCTACGTACTTTTTGAAATCGGCATAAGACATGATCTTATCTAGAGATATGTAACCTATATACATTTTTTGAGAATCCAGATTTTTTAATGATTCTATAGATTGTTCTTTTGTACCAGCAGCGCACATATTGACTTCTTCGTTCTCTTTCAGTTGAAAATACTTTCTGGTACATTTTAAATTCTCTTCTAATGTATTCTCTTCTTTTCCAACAAGGTTACTGTATGCAAAGGCATTGCTGACCGGTGTTTTTAAAATATTATTGTCATAATATCTCAGCTTGCCCCGGACGATCTCTCCGGATACATCGGTCAGGTTTCTTGTAAAGCTCGAAGTCTGGTTCACTGTAATATTATACTTTCCATACCCTTTTGATTCTGCTTCAACAGAAACTCTTCTCTTTCCCGGAAGAAAGACTTCTGAGTATACTGCCATATCACGACTCATCTTGTTTATCGTATAATCCTTATTCCCGATATTTTCCGCTGGATTATAATAGAAACAGGATACTATGGTCGGAAAGCAGAACTGTACAAATAGAATTAATGCGAACGCTAAGGCGAGAACGGTTAACCCTAATCTTCGAAATGCCCGTCTGATGGAACGATTGATCATTGTGATAAATTCTGTATCGATATCCTCTTCCGGGGTAATTCTTCTGTTCTTGTTCTTCCTTCGCTGACCTCTCGCTCTTTGTTCCTGAGCATCAGCTTCTGTTTTCTCTTTCCCTGTCTCTGTCTGCCTTTCATCTGCAAAAACGGAGCGGTTCCGGTCTTCTTCTGCAAAAACGTCTTCCAAACCGGGAATCCCTTCCTGTTCATAGAGATAATCACTGATTGCTTCCTGCTTCTCGATATCTTTCTCGATCCGCTTTCTCTGTTCTAATTCCAGCTCCCCTGCTTTATATAATTCTAATAATTCACGATAGGTCATCTTCCTTCCTCCTTCGTTAAATATTCCTTCAGTTTCTTCTTCGCCCGGTAAGAGAGAACCTTCACATTACCCGGAGTGATCTTAAGCATCGCCGCAATCTCCTTCTGTGAAAAGTCCCCAAAATACTGTAATAGGATTACTTCCTTTTTCTGTCCCTTTAACTGGCTTACCGCTTCTAAAAGCTGCTTCTTCTCTTCTTTATGAAGAACTTCTTCCAGAATATCACTTTGTATTAAGACTTCTCTTCCTGATGTATGTACCTCCATGGCTGCATGCTCAAAATTAGATAATTCGATCGTCATCTGCTTCTTCTGCCTGTTATAATAGTTATAGTAAAGATTACGCGCTACCATATAAAGCCATGCCCGCATATTGGTATGAGAATCCTTCAATGTCAGTAATGCTTTTAAAAAGGTGTCCTGCAAAATATCATCTGTTACACTCTCACTGGCACAAAGTGAAAAGACAAAAATATATAATTCTTTATAATATCGCTGATATAATGCTTCTAACAAATGTTTATCCAGATTCTCACCCCCTCATTCCGATACTTTTCGACTTCTTTCGTTTATATAACAATCAAAGAAGAAAAAGGTTACACTATTTATTTAAAATTTTAGAATTTATTCACATACAAAAAAACAAGAACTCTATTACATAATCCATGTAAGATCAATGCAGGTAAAAATGCTGAAAATACGGATGCGGCATTTCCTAATGCTGTGACGATCTTTACATGTATCATGTGATAGAGTTCTTGTTTTCGTTTTTTCTCTTTTTGTTTTTTCTCTTTTTTCTATTCAGAAATGAAATCGCAAAATAGTGCTTTTATTTGTTTTCTGGCTGCCTTTACGGAACCTTGTGCAAAGAATGGTTTACCGCCGCCGCGGCCGTTTAATTCTTTGTTCACCTTTTTTACGAGTTCTCTAATGTCCCCGTTCCGTTCACCAATGGCATATTTATATCCGTCTGTGTCGTTGCCGGCAAAGAGGGCTGCTATGCCGCCGCAGGTGTTTAAAATGGCATCGGTGCACTTTCTGATTTCTGCTGCTTCCATTGTATCCTCGATGAGGAGTACATTGCCTTTCCCAGCAAAGGAAGCTGCTTTTGCCTCAAAGCTTTTTTGTTTTTCCTGTGCCAGTTGTCCTTTTAGATCATAAACTTCATCAAGCAATCTCTGTACCGCTTCTTTTGTTTCATTCTCCTTTACAGAAAGACTGACCGCAATCTGACTGTTTTGCTCTGTGCTGCCGGACAGATAGTCTAAGGCACGTTTGCCGGAAAGCATTTCCATGCGGACACCATCCCGGAACTTTTTGCAGGAAAGTATCTTAACGAGTCCGATCTGGCTGGCGTGAATGACATGTAAACCACAGCAGGCGCAAAGGTCCGCTCCCGGGAATTCGACTAAACGGATTTCTCCGGTCAGTTCTTTTTTACTGCGATACGGGATAAACTTGCGTTGGCGCTCGTCCGGATAGAAAATATTCACCTGCTGGTTCATCCAGATGTAATGGTTTACTTTCTTTTCTATTTCCTGTACCTGCTGCCAGGTGAGCATTCCGTTAAGATCAATTGTGATGATTTCTTCTCCCATATGGAAACCGACATTTTCATAGCCGTATTTCTCATGGATCATTCCGCTGACAATGTGTTCTCCGGAATGTTGCTGCATCAGGTCAAAGCGCCAGTTCCAGTCTATCTTTCCGACGACCTGTGCGCCTTCTTCTAATGGGCTTTCCATGATATGGCAGAGTTCTCCGTCGATATACTGCACATCAGCTACCGGAATGTTGTCAATCCTTCCTTTATCGGCTGGCTGTCCGCCGCCTTCCGGATAAAATGCGGTTGCGTTTAAAATGACATGGTATTTTCCATCTTTTTCTTCGCAGGAAAGGACAATCGCCTCAAATTCCTGGATATATACATCTTCATAAAATAATCTTCTTGTCTTCATAATCCTGTCTGTTTTCTATTTAGATGATGCGGTCTTTACATATAATGAAAGATCGGTTTCCGGATTCTGTATCTGCATCTGATACTCCGTAAATTCCTTGTTACCATTTTCGTCTTCATATACTTTATAACCTTCGTGATCTAGTACAGTAAAGTATACATCTACAGGGATATTATATGTGTATTCCTGATTATTCTCTCCGTTATAATCGGAGTATACGGTACATACCCGTTTCTCTTTTTCAAGCTTCTGATAAAATACCGGAACTTTCTTCTGTCCGTCGAATTCTACGTTATATCCGTAAAATACTTCATCTCCACACTTCTCTTCTACAGAAGTGATGATCTGTGTCTTTTTATCCATGGTGATTGTCTTCTCAATCGTATCGCCAACAGAGAATCCGTACGTTGTTGCGTACTCATCACTGGCCTGTACCTTTGTTGTAAGCTGTAAGGTGATGGTATTATCACGTTCCTTCTCATTCTGCAGCTGGTCTTTCGTATCTCCCTGGAAAACGCTGTCTTCGATGCTCTTTACACATTCCTGCTCGTAGTCATCTCCGATCAGTCCATAATACTGTACATACTTATCGTTATAACGGTATAATTCTTTATTTGCGATTACTTCTTTATAATCTGCATCGGTTCCTTCTTTTTTAAAGTAAGAGAAGTAGTTGCCTTTCTTATCCTTTCTTACCTGACGGGTTATTGTATAATCTGAACCTTCTGCCAGATGAGAATAGGAAGTTGTGATCGTTACGTTCTTATGGTCTTTTAATAAAGCCTCGATGTTATTCGCTGCATTGATTTCTTCCATGTGCTTTGCATTCTTATGTGTTTTATGCAGCACACCAAAAACAACACCTGCAAGAATAATGATCGTAAGTAATAAGCTAATGCCTAAAACTTTCCAGAACCATGGTTGATTTCTTCTTCGTCGATGAGACGAATTACGGTCTAAGTCATAGCCTTTATATTTCTGTGCATTTGTAGTATCCGCCATAAATAAAAATGTTCTCCTTTCTAGTTTTATGTACTCCTGCTGTATCTTTCCAGGTAAGAAAGAATTCAAAAGTACACTTTTATATGCTCTGACGTTCTTACCAGAAAGAAGTCGTCAAAGGCCATATCTGCCTTATTATAAATCAATCTTTAGTCATATTTCAAGTTTTTTCAATCTTTTTGTATATTTTTCATTAACATATAGCTGATTCCGTTTGTCTGGTTCTCTTTTTTCTCTTCATCGGTCAGTGGGCGGACTACCTTTGCCGGAGAACCAAAAGCTAACATTCCATCAGGAATAACGGTTCCCTGTGTGACAAGACTTCCTGCCCCGATGATACAGTCCGAACCGATTTTCGCACCGTTCATAACGATTGCGCCCATTCCGATCACTGTATTATGACCGATCGTACAGCCATGAATGATCGCATTGTGGCCAATTGATGTGCCGTTACCAATCTCACATGGAAAGCCTGCATCTGCGTGAACAACTGTACCATCCTGTACATTTGATCCACAGCCAACAACAATCGGTGCCATATCTCCACGTATTACCGCATTGTACCACACTGAACTTTCATCCCCTAATGTAACATTTCCCACTACACATGCACCGGGTGCTACCCATGCATTTCCCTGAATATCTGCATTTTTAATATAACTCATTTTTCCTCCTGTTTTTGTATAATTGTTTTTGCCTCAGATTAGATCATGCTCAGATCATGCGGAACCTTGTGTCATAAAGAAATCAAATGTAAGCTGATCGGTTTCCGGTAATCCGGTAAGGATGCCAAGTTCCACCATCTTATCTACGTTTGTCTTGCTGACTTTTGCCTGATTTCTAAAGTTTTCAAGGGAAGTAAACGGTCCATGCTTTGCCGCTTCCT
>OKRW01000609.1_pt1 | contig 35060 bp, 25 predicted proteins | sample 1601151 | NCBI WGS metagenome assembly OKRW01 (sample SAMEA3541471, study PRJEB24748) | human gut metagenome | biome: human gut; feature: human-associated habitat; material: faeces | place: China | collected 2012 | reverse complement strand
GGGCCGTCAACCCGGAAAACGGCTTCTTCGGCGTCGCCCCCGGCACGAGCGAAAAGACGAACCCCAACGCTCTCGCCGCGACGCGCAAGAACACCATCTTCACAAACGTCGTCCTCAAGCCGGACGGCACCGTCTGGTGGGAAGGGCTCGACAAGAACCCGCCGACGGACGCGCTCAACTGGAAGGGCGAGCCGTGGGACCCCGCCTCCGGCGTGCCCGGCGCGCATCCGAACTCCCGCTTCACCTCTCCGGCGATCAACTGTCCGTGCATTTCCAGCGAATTTGAAAATCCGCAGGGCGTGCCCATCTCCGCGATCGTGTTCGGCGGCCGCCGCGCCAAGACCGCGCCGCTCGTCTACCAGAGCCGCGACTGGGGTCACGGCGTATTCGTCGGCAGCATCATGGCCTCCGAAAAGACCGCCGCGGCCGAGGGTAAGGTCGGCGAGACCCGCCGCGACCCGATGGCAATGCTCCCCTTCTGCGGCTACAACATGGGCGACTACTGGCAGCACTGGCTGGATATGGAAAAGCTCGTCACCAAGCCGCCGGTCATCGCAAACGTCAACTGGTTCCGCACCGACGACGAGGGCCATTTCCTCTGGCCGGGCTTCGGCGACAACCTGCGCGTGATCGAGTGGGTGCTGCGCCGCGCCTTCGGCGAGGTGGACGCGCGCGAAACTACGCTCGGCTATGAGCCGTACCCCGAGGATATCGATCTCGAGGGCAGCGGCGTAACGAAGGAAACGCTCGCCGATCTTCTCTCCGTCGATCCTGAGCTCTGGAAGGCCGAGTGCAAGGGCATCCATGAGTTTTACGCCAAGTTCGGCGACAAGCTCCCGCAGCGTCTCGCCGACGAGCTCTCCGCTCTCGAAGCGCGGCTCGGATAAAGAGAATATACAAGTGCCGGGGCATGACCGCATCACCGCGTGTCATGCCCCGGTTTTTCATTGCTCCGATGTACCGGAGCTTTTTTCTATTTCATCGAGCACCCATTGCGCCATCTCACGCACTTCCGGCGATTCATCCCCGCACGCCTTCCGGATGACCGGCAGGTATCGGAGATCGCCGCTGTTCCGCATGGCGTTGAGCGCGTTCGTTTTGTACCGCCACTCCTTCCCCTTGGGGATGTACCACAGCTTCGGTTGCACAGCAGAGCGCAGCCAGTCGTAATCGGCAAGAACGATTTCCTCCAGCGCAGACTGTCCGGCCCACGCCTCCAGCCCCGGAAACTTCTCCGTATCCTTCCACGCATTCGTATTGTGCGGGCAGGCATCCTGACAGACGTCGCAGCCGAATATCCACGGTCCGATCTCGCCGCGCCGCGGCTCTGTCCGCATATCCCAGGCGTCCCACGTCGTCAGGCAGGAAACGCAGGTATTCCGGTTCATCGTATACGGTGCTTCGAGCGAGCGCGTAGGACAGGCGCGTATACACAGATCGCAGGACTCCGCGCAGGGCCGAAGCGTGCTCTCCGCTGTGAGCTGCAGCGGCTCATCGATAAGGAACGCTTCCAGATACTGATACGAGCCCTTTTCCGTATAGAAGAAATTGTTTTTGCGCACGATCCCGATCCCCGCCTGCATTGCCGCCCAGCGCAGCGCGGTAAGCGCAAAATCGCGGTTGAACGCCACGCGCAGCCCGCTGTCCCGAAGATACTTCTCCAATGCCGCGCTGGCTTTGTAGCCCTGCGAGTCCGGGTTTCGTCTCCCGTCCGTCAGATAGTACTTGGCAATATGCCCGCGCACGGCGGCAGGAATGCGGTACTTCCCATACCAGAACGACACAATCACAATGGCTTTTGCCCACGGAAATTCCTTTTCCGGGTATGCAAATTTTCGGAAGCTTTCGTACTTCCTTCTCGTCTCGGGAAAATGCTCCATGCGTTCTTCGAGTTTAGCTTCATACCCGCGCATCATCTCCACGGGAATAATGCCGCATTTGTCATAGCCGAGCTCAATGGCCTTTTCTGCGATCTCTGCTGCACTTACCGCCATAAGGACATTCTCCCCCTGCGTTTCGATTCACCGGGCTTTTTCCGGGTAACTATAGCAAACTTTACGGCACATCACAAGGAGCCAAGAGCAAACAGAACCTTTTCATAGTCCTTTACATAGTACCGGATGTTTTTACGGCCTTTGGAGAGGATGGCATGTCCCTCCGCCTCCAGCTTTTCCTTCTGTGACTCGATTCCTCCCGGATATTTTTCGTTGAGCTCCCCGTTCGCCTTCAGCGTCCTCCAATACGGCGTTTCGTCCCCGGAGCGCTGATGGCTCGCCCACGCCGCGATAGAGACAAAGATCCCCGCTGTGATCGGTTCGGTAAAGTCCGCGCCGCTCTGCTTTGCGAAATATTCTCGTATCTCCCCCACGGTGGTCACCCTGCCGTAGGGGACTCTTTTCATCACGCGGTCATAGTCGAGCGGCGGAGCAAAGTACATTTTGTTCCCGCCATATTTCTCAATGCTTTTCCGGTCGGTAATAATTTGTATCTTGGGCATGTCCTTGCTGTCATGCAGCATGGCGTTAAAATTCTTGGTGTCCTCGTTGGCCATTTCGCCACCTCCCGATGCAAGGATATCGTGTTTCGAAGCGCAATGCAATGAGACGGTTTAAAAAGTATTCTTTTTCGACTCCACGGTATTCAGGCACAGCCCCGCGTGCAAAGCGCAAAAAGCTGCTGTCGCTATCGCAACAGCAGCTTTTCGGTAACGTATCTTATTTCGCGTAATCGACGGCCTTGGTCTCGCGCAGGACGTGGACCTTGATCTGGCCGGGGTACGTAAGCTCGGCTTCGATCTTCTTGGCGATGTCGCGCGCGAGCAGGACGATCTGATCCTCGCTGACCTCTTCGGGCTTGACCATGACGCGGATCTCGCGGCCGGCCTGAATGGCATAGCAGCTCGCAATGCCGGGGAACGAGCGGGAGACTTCCTCCAGCTTTTCGAGACGCTTGACATAGTTCTCGATGTTCTCGCGGCGCGCGCCGGGACGGGCGGCGGAGATCGTGTCGGCGGCCTGCACGATGCAGGCGATGACCGTGTGCGGCTCCACGTCGCCGTGGTGCGCTTCGATCGCGTGGATGACCTCTTCGGACTCCTTGTACTTGCGGGCAAGGTCTACGCCGATGGTCACATGGCTGCCCTCGACCTCGTGGTCGATGGACTTGCCGAGATCGTGCAGGAGACCGGCGCGCTTGGCCAGGGCAATGTCCACACCGAGCTCAGCGGCGAGCAGACCGGAGATCTGGGCGACCTCGATGGAGTGGTTGAGCACGTTCTGGCCGTAGCTCGTACGGTAGCGCTGGCGGCCGAGGAGCTTGACGAGATCGGGGTGCAGGCCGTGGACGTTCGTCTCAAACACGGCGCGCTCGCCCTCTTCCTTGATGGTCTGGTTGACCTCGCGCTGGGCCTTGGCGACCATTTCCTCGATGCGGGCGGGGTGGATGCGGCCGTCCTGAATGAGCTTTTCGAGCGCAAGGCGCGCGACCTCGCGGCGGACGGGATCAAAGCTTGAGACCGTGATGGCCTCCGGCGTATCGTCGATGATGAGATCGCAGCCGGTGAGCGTTTCAATGGAACGGATGTTGCGTCCCTCGCGGCCGATGATGCGGCCCTTCATTTCGTCGTTGGGGAGAGGAACGACGGAAACGGTGATCTCGCTCGTGTGGTCGGCGGCGCAGCGCTGGATGGCCGTGGCAATGACCTCGCGGGCCCTCTGCTCGGCCTCGTCCTTGAACTGGGCTTCAACTTCCTTGACCTTGGCGGCCATTTCGTGCGTGCAGTCGGCCTCAACACTCTTGATGAGATACTGCTTGGCTTCCTCCACGGAGTAGCCGGAGATTTTTTCGAGCATGTCGAGCTGGCTCTTCTTGATGAGCTTGATCTCCTCCTGCTGGGCATCGGCTTCCTGGAGCTTGCGGTTGAGAGTCTCGGTCTTCTTTTCGAGCGCTTCGGTCTTGCGGTCGAGATTTTCTTCCTTCTGCTGGAGACGGCGCTCCTGCTTGGAAACTTCGTTGCGGCGCTCTTTTACTTCGCGGTCGCACTCGGTGCGGGTGCGATGGATCTCTTCCTTCGCCTCGAGCAGCGCCTCGCGCTTTTTGTTTTCAGCGGCTTTAATGCCTTCGTTGATGATGCGCTTCGCTTCATCCTCGGCGCTGGCGATCTCGCGCTCGGAAACCTTTTTCCGGTACATGACGCCCAGCACAAAGCCGATCAGCAAAAACACCAGCACGGCAATGATGCTGGCGACGATCATCCATACGGACATTTGCGGCATAAGTCGGTCTACCTCCTTCTTCCTTAGTCTTCTTATGATAAAGGGTCATTTTGAAATTAAAGGAGTTCCCCATCTCTCCCATAATATCATAAGGTACATTTTATCGATTCTTTAACGTTATGTCAAGCGGTTTCTGCTGTGCGGGAAACAAAATATTACATTTTGTAATATGCAGGGCAAAACTGCACGCCGCAGCCTTTCCCATGGGGAAATTTTTGTATGTCAAGACCGAATTTTGCCAAAATTCCCGGCCCGATTTTCTACGCTTTTTCGCATTGACTTTCCATAATTTCCGCCGCCGGAGCCGGCGGAACGTGCCTCTTCCGGGAAAACGCAACCGGGATTTCAAAGAGTTATCAACATTTCCCACAGACTTTTCAACATCGATTTTTTCTTTGTATTTCAATGCTTATCCGGAGAATATCCAGAAAATGTCAATCCCGCAAACGGCATTTTGTTTGTTTCCGGCTGCCGTTATCCGGTTTCCATAACGAACCGTCCCGCGCGATATGCAGGGAAAAATGCACGGCACTGCAAAACCGGCGGAGGCCGAAGCCCCGCCGGTATCAAATCTGAAGTAAGGTCTGTGTGATTTATCGCATAAATCCGCCCTCGCGCATGGAGACGTAGTCGTTTCCGGCGACGATGATGTGGTCGGAAAGCTCCACGCCGAGCAGATCGAGCGCGCGGGCGAGCCGCGCCGTGGAGGTCTCGTCCTCCACGGAAGGCAGCGCCACGCCGCTGCGGTGGTTGTGCGCGAGGATGACGGCGCTCGCGCGGTACTGCAGCGCAAGCTCGGCGAGCCTGCGGGCGTTCACTTCGGCGGCATCCACCGTGCCGCGGCTTATCGCCGCGCAGTGGATGGGACGCTTCCGCGCGTCGAGCAGCAGCGCATAGACGGTCTCCTCCGTCTCGTACATAAACCGCGGGATGAAATAGTGTCCCGCAGCCTCGGCGGAATCGATCGGCTCGTTCGACGGCGTCTTGTCGAGCAGGTACCGGCGGCTGACCTCCGGGATGAGCCGGAGAAGCGTCACGGCGTTCTCGCCGATACCCGGCACCGCGAGCAGCTCCTGCTCGTTTGCCTCCAGCACGGCGGAAAACGAGCCGAACCGCTCGAGAAGCGCGTGAGCCATGCCGTTCGTATCGCGCCGGGGCGCGGCATAAAAGAGCAGCAGCTCCAAGGCGTTTATGTCGTTGAAGTTTTCGAGACCGTGGCCGCGGAAGCGTTCCTTCATCCGCGAGCGGTGGCCGTCGTGGACGCCCATTTCCCTCGCCCCTTACGTTTCATCTTATCCGATCTGCTTTTCGAGCGGCATCGTTGCGTAGGCGTTGAGCTCCGGCCCGGCGGTATGCCCGGCGAGGAACTCATAATAGCCTTGGCAGCCGATCATCGCGGCGTTGTCGCCGCAGAGACGGAGCGGCGGGACGAAGAGCTGCGCGCCCGCCTTTTCCGCGGCGGCGGCAAAATCGGCGCGGATGCGCGAATTTGCCGCGACGCCGCCCGCCACGGCAATTTTTTTGTACCCGAGCTCCGCGGCCGCCGCCATCGTGCGCGGCACGAGCGATTCGCTCACCGCGCGGCAGAGCGACGCCGCGAGCCCCGCGCGGTCGAGCGCCTCGCCGGTCTGCTCGCAGTGGTGGGCAAGATTGATGACGGCAGTCTTGAGACCGGAAAAGCTCATGTCATAGGGATTCTCGCCGACGAACGGGTGCGGCAGCGTGTAGGCGTCGTCGCGCCCCTCCTTCGCCAGCCGGTCGATCGGCGCGCCGCCGGGATACGGCAGGCCGAGCACACGCGCGGATTTATCAAAGCACTCGCCCGCGGCGTCGTCGCGCGTCTGGCCGAGAATGCGAAGGTCGGTATAGTCGCGCACGTCCACGAGCATCGTGTTGCCGCCGGAGATGGCCAAACAGAGGAACGGCGGCTCAAGCTCCGGATAGGCAATGTAGTTTGCGGCGATGTGGCCGCGGATGTGGTGCACCGGGATAAGCGGGATGCCAAGCGCCGCCGCGGCGCTCTTGGCAAAGTTCACGCCCACGAGCACCGCGCCGATGAGTCCCGGCGCATACGACACCGCCACGGCGTCAAGCTCGGACTTTTTCACGCCAGCCGCCGCGATCGCGCGGTCAGCCAGCCGCGAGATGACCTCCACATGGCTGCGCGAGGCGATCTCCGGCACGACGCCACCGTATACGGCGTGCAGGTCGGCCTGCGAGAAGATCTGGTCGGTGAGCACCTTTCGTCCATTTTCGGTCACGGCGACGGCGGTCTCGTCGCACGTGGATTCCACGGATAATATCAGCATTGCGTTACTCCGCCTCTTTTTGGAAGAATTTCGACATCAGAATAGCATCTTCCGCCGGTTTTTCATAGTAGTTTTTTCGTTTTCCCACGATTTCAAAGCCGTTTTTTTCATAGAGCCGCCGCGCGGCGAGATTGCTCTCGCGCACCTCGAGCTGTAAAACGGCGGCGCCGCGCCGCTCGCTTTCGGCAAAAAGCGCTTTCAGGAGCGCCGCGCCGATCCCGCGGCGGCGAGAGTCCGGCGCCACGGCCACGTTGCCGATATCGCCCTCGTCGAGCACGAAGCGCGCCCAGACGTAGCCGAGAAGGTCTCCCCCCTCTTCGGCAATGAGGATAACACCGCCGTCCGTTTCCCAAAGGCGCGCGAGCATCGCCTCGTCCGCGCCGTCCGGAAATTCGGCGTGCTCGAGCGCGGCGACGGCGGAAACGTCAGAGAGACCCGCTCTGCGAACGATCATGTCCCGTGCGCCTCCGCCCAGTTTCTGCCCCAGCCGGCGTCTGCGGTGAGCGGCACGGTGTAAGCTACGGCATGTTCCATTTCCTCGCGCAGCACCTGCACGGCCTTTTCCCGCTCCGCTTCCGGGCATTCGACGATCAGCTCGTCGTGCACCTGCAATATGAGCTTTGCCTTCATGCCCTCGGCGCGAAGCCGCTGATCCACGTGCACCATGGCGAGCTTTATAACGTCTGCCGCCGTGCCCTGAATGGGCATGTTGAGCGCGACGCGCTCGCCGAACGCGCGCAGCGCCGGAACGTTCAGCTCCGGCAGATAGCGCCGCCGGTGAAAGAGCGTTTCGGCGTAGCCGAGCGCCTTGGCGCGCCGGACAGCTTCCTTCTGATAATCGCGCACGCCGCGGAAGCGCGCGAAATAGGCGTCCATATACTCCTTCGCCTCGCCGTAGCTGACGCCGATGTCCTGCGCGAGCGAGAAGGCGGAAATGCCGTACACGATGCCGAAGTTCACGGCCTTCGCTCTCCGGCGCTCCTCGGCGGTGACGTCCTCAAGCGGCACGCCGAACACCTGTGAGGCCGTGACGCGGTGGACATCCTCGCCGGAGAGAAACGCCGCGCGCATCGCCTCGTCGCCCGAGATGTGCGCGAGCAGGCGCAGCTCGATCTGCGAATAGTCCGCGTCCACGAGCACGTTGCCAGGCGCGGCGACGAACATTTTGCGCAGTCCCGCCCCCAGCTCGCGCCGGACAGGGATGTTCTGCAAATTCGGCTCAGTGGACGAAAGACGTCCCGTCGCCGTGATGGTCATCTGGAAATTGGTATGGATGCGTCCGTCCACGCCGATGACCTTCAAGAGGCCGTCCGCGTAGGTGGATTTGAGCTTGGTGAGCTCGCGGTATTCGAGCACATGGCGCACGATGGGCTCATAGCGGAGCTTATCGAGCACATCGGCATTGGTGCTCCAGCCGGTCTTGGTCTTTTTCCCGCCGGGGAGACCGAGCTTTTCAAAAAGCACGGCGCCGAGCTGCTTCGGGGACTGGATGTTGAATTCCTCCCCCGCCTCCGCCCAAACCGCTTCGCGCAGCGCGTCGATGCTGCCCGTAAGACTCTCGCCGAAGGCGCGCAGCGCCTCCGCGTCGGCAAGAAAGCCCTCGTTTTCCATTTTGGCAAGCACCGCGCAGAGCGGCAGCTCGATCTTTGTAAAAAGTTCCTCCATCTGCGTCTCGCGCAGCTTCGGCAGCATAACTTCCTCGAGCGCCGCGACGCTCGCCGCGCGCGAGGCCATCTCGCCGAGCCGGTCGGCGAGCGTTTTTCCCTCCCCGCCGGAGAGGTCAAGCATGAGCTGATCGCCGTTGTCCGCCGCGCCGGACGAGGTATGCGGCGTGAAGCCGCAGTAGGCGAGCGTGAGCTTTTCGATCTCGTATCCGGCGGCAGTCGCGTCGAGAAGATACCCGGCGAGCGCGCTGTCGAACACCCAGTTTTCGAGCGCGTCCACGCCTCGCGCGAGCAGCGCGCGCTGCAGATTCTTCACGTCGTGCCCCGCCTTGCGGCGCTCGGGCGCAAAGAGCAGCGCGAGCGCCGCGGTATAGCCGTCCCGGTACGTCTCCGGCGTCAGAAATACCGCGAGCGCGTCATTTTCGGAAACGCTGAAATGCGCGAGCGTCTCGCCGCTTTCGGCATCAAACCAGTAATAGGCGACGGCGTCCCCCGCCCGCTCCAGCGCGGCGCGGAGGTCTTTTTCCGTTTGCGGCGTCACGCTCTCGCATGTGCCCTCAAATACGGTCTCTTCCTTTTTCTCCTCCGCGGCCGGCTTCAGGCCCCACTTTTCAATGAACTTCTGGAAGCCGAGACGCTGAAAGATCGCATACGCCGCGCCGCCGTAGTCTGCCGGGCGGCGAAGCTCGTCGGGGGAAATATCGATCGGCGCACTGCGGTCGATCGTGGCGAGATAGTACGAGTCCTCGGCGCTCTCTTTGCCGTTTTCGAGCTTTGTACGCAGCGAGGCGCGGATGTCGGGATCGCTGATATGCCCGTACACGCCCGCGAGCGAGCCGTACTTCCGCACAAGTTCGAGCGCCGTCTTCTCCCCCACGCCGGGGACGCCGGGGATGTTGTCGCTCGTATCGCCCATGAGGGCTTTGAGATCGACCATGTGCGGCGCGTCAAAGCCGTATTCTTCGCGGAAGCGTTCGGGCGTGTAGTTGACGGTCTCGGTCTGTCCCATGCGCGTTTTCACGTTGAGCACGCGCACATGCTCACCCACGAGCTGCAAAGCGTCCTTATCGCCGGTGACGACGACACACTCCCAGCCCTGCTCCGCTCCGATGCGGCTCACGGTGCCGAGAAGATCGTCCGCCTCCCAGCCGGAGAGCTCGCGCCGCTCGATGCCGAGCGCGTCGAGCACGTCCTTCAAAACCGGCATCTGCGCGGCGAGATCGTCCGGCATGGGCTTGCGCGTCGCCTTATACGCCTCGCTGTGCTTGTGGCGGAACGTCGGCTCGCGGCGGTCGAACATGACGCAGAGCGCGTCGGGCTTTTCGTCGTCGAGCAGGCGCTGCAATATATTCAGAAAGCCGAAAACGGCGTTCGTCGGCGTGCCGTCGGGCGCGGAGAGCGGGCGCACGCCGTAATACGCGCGGTTTACGAGGCTGTTGCCGTCGATGAGCATCAGTTTTGGCATAGAGTTTCCTCCTTAAGTTCCTTGGCGAGCGGGCGGTACACGGTGAGCATAAGCGTTGTGAACGCCGCGCCCCCGCCGAGCAGATCGCTGATCGGCTCGCTCCAGTACACGCCGTCCGCCCCGAGACCGAATACGCCCGGGAGCAGCAGCATCAGCGGCACGACGAGCACGATCTTGCGCAGCAGCGAAAAGAAGATCGCCTGCCGCGCCTTGCCGAGCGAGCGGAACGAGTTTTGCGCAACGAATTGGAGCGACATGAACACGAACCCGCAGAAATAAATGCGCACGGCGCGCACCGCCACGGCGATGAGCGCCTCATCCGGCGTAAAGATGCGGATGAGCGGTTCGGGGAAGAGCATGAACACCGCCCACACGAGCAGCGAAAACGCCGCCGCGCCGAGCGTGCTGAACCGGATCGTCTCCAGCACGCGCTTTTTCTGCCCCGCGCCGTAGTTAAAAGCGAGCACCGGCTGGATGCCGGAGCCGAAGCCGTGGATGATCTCGGTGAAGATCGTCCGCAGCGAGTTTACGACCGTGATCGCGCCGACATAAAGATCGCCGCCGTACAGTCCAAGCTGGCGGTTCGCCACCGTCTGAATGGCGGAGTTCGTCGCGCCCATCACGAAATCGGCCACGCCGAGAGACATGATGCGTCCCATGATCTTCTTCCGCGGCGCCATCGTCCGCCACGAAAGCTCGAGCGGCGTTTTGCTGCTGCGCAGAAAGAGGAAGCACCACGCGGCGCTCAGCGCCTGTGAGAGCACCGTGGCAGCCGCCGCGCCGCGCACGCCCATGCGGAAAGCAAAAATGAACAGCGGGTCGAGCACGATGTTCGCCGCCGCGCCGAGCAGCACCGTGAGCATGCCGCGCGTGGCGAAGCCCTGGGCGTTGATATACACGTTCATGCCGAGGGATACGAACGAGAACGTCGTCCCGATGAGATACACTGCGAGATACTCGCGCGCATAGGAGCTTGCCTCCTTGCCCGCGGCGAACACCGTTATCATCGGATCGAGAAACGCCCATGTGAGCAGCCCGAGCGCAACGGACGAAACGAGCAGCATGGAGAAGGCGTTGCCCATCACGCGGGAGGCCTCGTCGTTATCCCCGCGGCCGCGCGCCATGGAGCAAAGCGGCGCGCCGCCCTGTCCGAACAGGCCCGCGAACGCCGAAAGGATCGAAATGACCGGCAGCGCGATGCCGACGCCCGTGAGCGCCATGCTGCCGACATTGGGAATATGGCCGATGTAGATACGGTCCACCACGTTGTAGAGCACGTTCACGAGCTGCGCGGCAATGAGCGGCAGCGCCATGCGCATGACGACCGCGGGGATATTCCCCTTGGAAAAATCGTTTTGTACGTTTTTTTCCGCCATGGTCACTTCTCCCCGCGCAGCCGGATGATCTGATCGCGCAGCACGGCGGCATATTCGTATTCGAGCATCTGCGCGGCCTTGCGCATTTCTTTCTCCAGCCGGTCGATCTCGGCCTTCCGCTCGCGCTCGGTCATGCGCATGCCGCGCTCGTCCTTTGCCGCGGGGCCGGTGATCTCGAGAAGGTCGCGGATGCTCTTTTTGATGGTTTTCGGCACGATGCCGTGCGCTTCGTTGTACGCCGTCTGGATGGCGCGGCGGCGCTCAGTCTCGTCGATGGCGGCGCGCATGGAGGGCGTGACCGTGTCGGCATACATGATGACGGTGCCCTCGGCGTTTCGCGCCGCGCGGCCGATCGTCTGGATGAGCGATGTTTCGCTCCGGAGAAAGCCCTCCTTATCCGCGTCGAGGATCGCAATGAGCGATACCTCGGGAAGGTCAAGGCCCTCGCGCAGAAGGTTGATGCCGACGAGCACGTCAAATTCGCCCCGGCGCAGATCGCGGATGATCTCCATGCGCTCCATGGCGCCGACGTCGTGGTGCATATAGCGCGTTTTGATGCCGGCGTTGCCGAGATACGCCGTTAAGTCCTCCGCCATGCGCTTGGTGAGCGTCGTGACGAGCGTGCGCTCGCCGCGCTCGATGCGCGCGTGGATCTCGGCGATGAGATCGTCGATCTGTCCCTCGATGGGGCGCACGTCGATCTTCGGGTCGGTGAGACCCGTCGGGCGGATGATCTGCTCGGCGATCTGGCCCGAGCGCGTGCGCTCGTACTCGCCGGGTGTGGCGGAAACGTATATGACCTGATTTACCCGCTGCTGAAATTCCTCAAACTTCAGCGGCCGGTTATCGAACGCCGACGGCAGCCGGAAGCCGTATTCAACGAGCGCCTCCTTGCGCGCGCGGTCGCCGTGGTACATGGCGCGCACCTGCGGCAGCGTGACGTGCGATTCGTCGATGAACAGGAGAAAGTCCTTCGGGAAATAGTCGAGCAGCGTCATCGGCGCGCTCCCGACCGGGCGGCCGGAGATGATGCGCGAATAGTTCTCCACGCCGGAGCAGTAGCCCAGCTCCTGGATCATCTCGATATCAAAATTCGTGCGCTGCGCAATGCGTTCGGCTTCAAGCGGCTTTTCGTGGTCTTTGAAAAACTTCACCCGCTCGTCGCACTCGCGGCGGATCTCCTGCACGGCGCGCGCCATTTTCTCCGGCGGCGTCACGTAGTGGCTCGCGGGGTAAATGGCCGTGTGGCTGAGCGTGTGCACCGCAGCGCCCGTGAGGGGGTTGATCTCACTGATGCGCTCGATCTCGTCGCCGAAGTATTCCACGCGGATGGCCTTATCGCGCCAGTAGGCCGGGAAGATCTCCACCGTGTCGCCGCGCACGCGGAACATGTTGCGCTCGAAGGCGATGTCGTTCCGCTCATACCGGCAGTCGATGAGTTTTTTTAAAAGTTCCTCCTGCGGCAGACTGCTGCCGGGGCGGAGAGAGATAGCCATGCGCGCAAAATCGTCCGGCTCGCCGAGACCGTAAATGCAGCTTACCGATGCCACGACGATCACGTCCCGCCGCTCCAGCAGCGAAAACGTCGCCGAAAGGCGCAGCCGGTCGATCTCCTCGTTCGTGGAGGCGTCCTTTTCGATGTAGGTATCCGTGTGCGGGATGTACGCCTCCGGCTGGTAGTAGTCGTAATACGATACAAAATACTCCACGGCGTTGTCCGGAAAGAACTCCTTGAACTCGCTGCAAAGCTGCGCGGCGAGCGTTTTGTTGTGCGCGAGCACGAGCGTCGGCTTCTGCACGCGCTCGATGACCTTCGCCATCGTGTACGTTTTGCCGGAGCCCGTGACGCCGAGCAGCGTCTGCTCGTCCAGCCCCGCGGCCACGCCCTCGGCGAGCTTTTCGATCGCCTGCGGCTGATCGCCCGCGGGCGAATATTCGCTTACCACATGAAATTCCGGCATAACGCGCTCCTTTTAAAATAATTTCTATAACTGATTTATTATACCACGCCGCGCCGCGCCGCACAAGCAATTCGCCCGCCCCGTGCGTAAAAACTCCCTGCCCGGTGGATTTCCGCCGCGGGATATGCTATACTGACAATATAATGATTTTAAGGGGGTGCTTCCCTATGAATAAAACTCTGATCGCGTATTTCTCCGCCAGCGGTGAAACGGGCAAGCTTGCGAAAACGCTCTCCGCCGTGACCGGCGGCGACCTTTTTGAGATCCGTCCCGAGACGGCGTACACCTCCGCCGATCTGAACTGGATGGATAAGAAGAGCCGCAGCACACTCGAGATGAAGGACGAGCACAGCCGCCCGGCCATTGCGGGCCGCGTGGAGGATATGGCGCAGTACGGCACCGTGTTCGTCGGCTTCCCGATCTGGTGGTATCAGGCGCCGCGCATCATCGAAACGTTTCTTGAAAGCTACGATTTCACCGGCAAGACCGTGATCCCGTTCGCCACCTCCGGCGGCAGCGGCATGGGAAAGACGGCCGATATTCTGCGCACTGTCTGCCCCGCGGCCGACATTCTGCCCGGCAAGCGCATGAGCGCGCGGGAGAGCGCCGAGGCCGTGCGCGCGTGGGTCGAAACGTTCGGCAAGTGATCCGTCCCGGCGCGCCGCAGAATATCCATTCCATAAAAAATCTCCGTATAACCCGTTTGACCGGTTATACGGAGATTTTTTATATGCCGCTCTCTTCCTTCTGTATTGGAGCGCTTCGGCAGGTTTTCACGCCGAAAACAAAATAGATCACATGCCCGACCCAGACGCAGGCGAGAATGATGCACAGGATATAGAGCTCCTTTCGCATCATCAGCGCGAAGCCGACGGCCATGAGCGCCGTAACGGTGAGCATGATGCGCCGTTTCGCCGCAGCGGTCATGCCCTCGCCGCGCACATAGCTTTCGAGATTGTTTTTATAAAGCTTCGTGCCGGTGAACCACGTGTGCAGCCGCTCGGAGCTTTTGGCAAAGCCGAGCGCGGCCAGCAGCAGGAACGGGACCGTCGGCAGCAGCGGCAGCACCGCGCCGAGAGCGCCAAGCGCAAGGCCGATGCAGCCGAGGCAGAGCCATAAGATTCTCTTTATCTTCATTTACATTCTCTCCTCTCTCCCCGCGCGCGGCAGGGGGAACATCCGGCCGTTTTTCACGCCGTATACCCGATCGGCGATCGCCATCGTGGACTCGCGGTGCGACACGAGGATGATGCACTTCTTATTGCGCAGCCGGCGCAGCGCCTGCAATATGATGCCCTCGTTGATGCTGTCAACGTTGCTCGTCGGCTCATCGAGCAATATGAGAGCGCTGCCGCGCAGCAGCGCCCGCGCCAGACCGAGCCGCTGCTTCTCGCCCGTGGAGAGATTGTCGCCGAGCGCGCCGACGCGCGTTTCGTACCCCTCCGGTAGCGAGAGGATGAAGTCATGGATCGACGCGAGCCGGCACGCCTCTTCGATCTCGGCGCGCGCCGCGCCGGGCCGGGCAATGCGGAGATTTTCCTCGATCGTCTCATCAAAGAGATACGTTGTCTGGCTCACCATCGTCACATTGTCGAGAAGGCTGGCCGTTTCGATTGCATCAATGTCCGCGCCGTTATAAAGAATTTCGCCGCCCTGCTTCTGCCAGAAACGGAGAAGCAGCTTGAGGAACGTGGACTTGCCGCAGCCGGATTCGCCGACGATACCGACGATCTCGCCTCTTTCGGCGTACATCCATACATCGCTCAACACATTCGTCACGCCGTCGTAGGAGAATGTGACGCCGTCTGCCGAGAGATGGGCAAAGCCGTCGATCTTCTCTCCCTCTCCCTCTTCCACCTCGCGCACGGCGCTCTCCTCTTCCAGAAGGTCGAGCACCCGCTCGCCCGAGGCGAGTGTCTGCGTGAGATTGCCCGGCAGCGCCGAAATGGCAATGACCGGCCCGAACGATCCGAAGAGCGCCGCGACGCCAAGGAGCATCGCGCCGGGCGTAAGCGCGCCCGTCACGGTGAGCGCCGTCCCCACGGCGAGCCCCGCAAGGATAAAGAGCGACACGCAAAGCTCCGTACCCGCGGCGGCGCGAGCCGTTTCGTGCTTCATTTTCTTCGTCTCAGCGAGAAGCACCTCCGAACGCCGGCCAACTTCCGCGGCGCGCTGCGCGCCCGCATTATGGAGTACAATGTCCCGAATGCCGCGGATACTGTCGAGGAAATACGCGCTGAACGAAGAAAACTCCGCGCGGTAGGCCTGTCCCGCGACGCGCACACGCCGGGAGAATACGAGCGGGACAAAAACGCCGATGGTAACATACCCCGCCGCCGCAGCGAGCGCCAGATACCAGCTCGATACGCAGCCGATGAACACCGTCATTCCCACGCTCAGCAGCACCGCAATGCAGATCGGCGAGATGGTGTGTGCATAGAACACCTCCAGCGTTTCAATGTCCGAGGTGATCATCGCAATAATGGCGCCCTTCTGCCGGGTTTCCAGCTTGGCCGGGCAGAGACGGCGCAGCGCCGTGAAGATCTTGTCGCGCAGCACCGCCAGCAGACGGAAGGCAATGTAGTGGTTGCCGTACTGCTCGGCAAACCGGAGCAGGCCGCGCAGCACGCCGCAACCGACGGCCAGCGCGATGAGCGCACCGTAGGAAAGGGAGATTTCCTCGCCGAGCGCCTTGGCGATGGCCGCAGCGCCCGAGAGCGTCACGCCCATGGCGCACAGAAAGCCCGCCGTGCCGTTAATTACGGCGAGCAGCATAATGTACACGAGCGAACCGAGCAGAACGATGAGCTGCGCCATGATCTTCGCGCCGCTGCGGCGCGGTTTCGTTGTCATATTCATTCCTCGTCCTCCCGGTATCCCTCTTCGAGCGCCTTCTGCGCCGCATAGAGCTTTGCATAACCGCCGCCGGAGGCCATGAGCGCGGCGTGCGTGCCGCATTCGGCAACCCCGCCAGATTCCATGGCATAAATTTTCTCCGCCGGAACAACGTTTGCAAGCCGGTGCGAGATGAGAATGACCGCCTTTTCTTTTGCAAGAGCGGCAACGGCCTTCATAATAATCTCTTCGCTTTCGATATCGATGTTGCTCGTTGCCTCGTCCAGAATATAAATGTCCCGCTCCGCCGTGAGATTCACCGCGAGCGCGAGCCGCTGCTTCTGTCCGCCGGAGAGATTGGCGGCATCCTCGGCAATTACCTTGTCCAGCCCGCCGTTTTCCCGGACGAACGACGCGAGATTTACCGTTTCGAGCGCCGCCCAGATCGCCTCGTCCGTTACGGCGGCGTTGGCAAGACGGAAGTTGGCGCGGACGGTGTCGTTAAAAATGTGGCTGCCGCAGCTCACCACCGCGAGATGGGCATAGTAGCTCTCTCGGGAAAGGCTCTCCATGCTCGCTCCGCCGAGCGTAACACGCCCGCTCTGCGGCCGGAGTGCGCCGGTCAGAAGATTCACGACCGTGGACTTTCCGCACCCGGACGGCCCGACGATCGCCGTCATACCGGTGCGGGGAAAGGCCATGGATACGTCGTGCAGCACATCGCGCTGTCCGTCGTAGGAAAACGAGACGTTCTCCAGCCGCAGTTCGCCCGGCTGTGCCTCCGCTCTGCCCCAGACCGGCTCCGGCTCATCGAGCAGGGAGAGGATCTTTCCGCCCGCGCTCACGCCGTTCATCGCCACATGAAACGCTGCGCCGAACGCGCGCAGCGGCAGGAAAAACTCCACCGCCGTCAAAATCAGAAAGAGCGCGGCGAACGGCGAAAGCCCCCGGCGCAGCACGTCCGTCACCGCCACGGCAATGCCGGCGCCCGCGCCGCCGTAGGCCACAAGATCCATGATCGTTGTGCTCGCAAGCTGCATGGTGAGCACCTTCATCGTGATGCGGCGAAATTCTTCGCTCGTTTCGTTCATCTTTTTCTGCCGCGCGGCGTCGGCGCGGAAAATTTTGAGCTCCCGCATCCCCTGCACGCTGTCGAGAAATGCGTCGCCCATGGAGGTATATTTGCCCCAGTACTTTGCAAAGATCTTCTTTGCATATTTTGAGACCGCGATGATCGAAAGCGGAATGAGCGGCACGCACGCGAGCAGCACGAGCGCCGTGCGCCAATCTACCGGCGACGTAACGCAGAAGAGGATGACCGGTGCGGCCATCGCATAGAAAAACTGCGGGATATACGAGGAATAATAGAGATCCAGCTGCTCCACGCCCTCCATAGCCACCTGCGTGAGCCCGGCCATGCTCATGCCGTCCGCCGAGCGGACGCCGAGACGGACGATCTTGCCGTACACACGCTCGCGCAGTTCCTTCTTTGCCCGGCGGCCGAGCATATCGCGCAGTTCCCCCGCGCCGCGGGATGCGGCATACCGCACCGCCGCGCCCGCCGCAGCAATCGCCGCCGGAAGCAGAAAGACGCGCGCAGTTTCGTATTGTTGGAAATTTACCGCCAGCTCAATCGTGCGGCAGATGGCCGCCGTGATGCTGAGATTGGCAAAAAGGCCGAGGATCATCAGCGCGACCGTATAATAGATGTACTTCTTGTTTGCGCCCAGAAGGGCGAGGAGCTTTTTGTCGATCATGCGTTTTCTCCGTTTGTTTATTGGTTAGCATGCGCTAACGCTTTAGCAGAAAAGAGCAGCGGCACGCTTTGCGTTACCCGCTGCTTACTATCATATTTATATACCCATTTTTCGCCGCATTGTCAATCCGGTGAAGAGGAAGAAGAAAGAAAACGTCGTCTTTTGGCAGCGGCGGGCACACCTGTGCGCTGCGCGCCGCACATTTTTTCGCGCCGCTCTTTCGCGCCGGGAAAAACTGTGATAAGATTGACCCGTGAAAAATCATCGGGGAGGATCATCCCATGGGAAGAAAAGAAGCGCCGCGCCGTGTCGCCGTGATCGGCGGCGGCGCGGGCGGGCTCTGCGCGGCGATCGCCGCCGGGCAAGCCGGAGCGGACGTTCAGATTTTTGAACAGGCGAACCGCGTCGGCAAAAAACTGCTCAAAACCGGCAACGGGCGGTGCAATCTCTCGAATACGCACGTTTCGCCGGAGCACTATAACCGGCCGGATTTCGTCGCGCCCGTTCTCGCGGACATGCCGTGCGATGCGCTGCGCTCTTTCTTTGGCTCGCTCGGGCTCTGGACGGTCACGGATGAAGAAGGCCGCGTCTATCCGCGCAGCGACACCGCCGCCTCCGTGCTCGACGTACTGCGTCTCGGCTGCGAGGCACTGGGCGTTGCGGAGCGCTGCTCGGCGGAGATCGCCGCCATCGCCCCGCAGGGCCGCGGCTTTACCCTCACCGCCCGCACGGGCGAGAAGTTTTTTGCCGACCGCGTGATCGCTGCGGCCGGCGGCGGAACGAGCCTTCTCCGTCCGCTGGGACACAAGATGATTCCCTTCTCTCCCGTTCTCTGCCCGCTCAAGACCGACACGGAATCCATCCGCGGTCTCACGGGGCTGCGCTGCGCCTGCCGCGCGGAGCTTATCCGCTGCGGGAAGAGTGTTTACACCGAAGAGGGCGAAATTCTCTTCCGGGATTTCGGCGTGAGCGGCATTCTCGCGCTGAATCTCTCGCGGCATGTCCTTCCGGGCGACACGCTCTCGCTCGATCTGCTGCCGGAGCTTTCTTTGGAAGCGCTCGCCGCGAAGCTCTCGGTGCAGAAGGCGCTGCGCGGAGCTGACGCCGATCTCTTCACCGGCATTTTCCACCGGCGGCTCGGCGAGGCGGTAGCGCGCCGCGCCAAAAGCGGCGAGACATCCGAGCTTGCCCGCATTATCAAAAATTACTGTCTTTCGGTCCTCGGTCCGGGCGACACGCAGCACGCGCAGGTGACGCGCGGCGGCGCGGACGTCTCCGAGTTTGACAGCGAAACGATGGAGAGCCGCCGCGTGCCGGGGCTTTATGCCGTGGGTGAGGCGCTCGACATTGACGGCGCGTGCGGCGGGTACAACCTGCACTGGGCGTTCGCCTCCGGGCTGCATGCGGGAAGGAGCGCCGCGCGTGATTGAGGTTCGTGATGTAAAGCTCGCTCTTGACGGCGATCTCAAGACCGCGTGCGCCAAAAAGCTGCGCGTTCCGGTTGGCGACGTACTGGAAGCAGCGCTCCTGCGCCGCAGCGTGGACGCGCGGCGCAAGGACGACGTGCATTTCACCGTGACCGCCGCGGTATCGCTCCGGCGGGGCGAGGAAAAGTTTTCGCCCTATACGCCGTGGACGCCGCCGCGCGTCGAAGTTTTGAAAAAGAAGCCCGCCCTTCGTCCTGTCGTGTGCGGGGCAGGCCCGGCGGGGCTTTTCGCCGCGCTCACGCTCGCGCGCGCGGGCGCGAAGCCGATATTGCTCGAGCGCGGCAGCGCCGTGGACGAGCGGAAGGCCGACGTGGAAAAATTCTATCAGACCCGCGCGCTGGACACCGAATCGAACATCCAGTTCGGCGAGGGCGGCGCGGGCGCGTTCTCGGACGGCAAGCTCAACACCGGCACGCACGATAAGCGCGGCCGGCAGGTGCTGCACGATCTCGTACAGGCCGGAGCGCCGGACGAAATTCTCTGGCAGGCCAAGCCGCACATCGGCACCGACCGTCTGCCGGACGCCGTGAAGGGGCTTCGTGAAATGATCCTCGCCCACGGCGGCGAGGTGCGCTTCCGCACAAAACTCACGGATATCGAGCTTTCCGGTGAGGCGCTGCGCGCGGTGCGTCTCGCGCACGGCGGCGCGGAGGAAGCGCTTGAGGCCGATTCGCTCATCCTTGCCGCGGGTCACAGCGCCCGCGAGCTGTTCGTGCTCTTGAAAGAGCGCGGCGCGCAGCTCGAACAGAAGGCGTTTTCCATGGGTGTCCGGTGCGAGCACCCGCAGGAGGTCATCTCCCGCGCGCAGTACGGCGCTTTTGCCGCTCACCCGGCGCTGGGCGCTGCCGACTACCGGCTGGCGGTGCATCTGCCGGACGGGCGGGGCGTATATACGTTCTGCATGTGTCCGGGCGGGTACGTTGTCGGCGCAGCGAGTGAAGAGGGCCTTCTCTGCGTGAACGGCATGAGCCCCTTCGCGCGCGACGGACAGAACGCCAACGCCGCCGTGCTCTGTGAGGTGCGTCCCTCAGACTTTGGCTCCGCCGACCCGCTCGCCGGTGTGGAGCTGCAAAGAACATGGGAGCGCGCCGCGTTCCTCGCCGGAGGCGGCGATTACCGCGCCCCGGCGCAGCGGCTCGGCGATTTTCTCGCGGGAAAGCCGTCGGAGAGCGCGGGCAGCGTTGCGCCGACGTATCCGCTCGGCGTGCGCTTCGGCACGCTCGACGGCTGTTTGCCGGAGTTCGTGCTCGCCGCGCTGCGCGAGACGTTTCCGCTCTTTGACAAAAAGCTGCGCGGCTACGCCATGCCGGACGCGGTCCTCACGGGCGTGGAGACGCGCTCGTCCTCACCGGTGCGCATCGTGCGCGGCGAAACGGGGCAGTCGAATCTCCGCGGGGTCTATCCCTGCGGCGAGGGCGCGGGCTACGCCGGCGGCATTCTCTCCGCCGCCGTGGACGGCATCCGTCAGGCGGAAAACTGGCTTTCGCAGCACATGGAATAAAATAACAGACACCGCCGCGCATACGAGGCTTTTGATAAGCCAAGCTATGCGCGGCGGAACCTTTTCCGGCAGAGCCGGAATCGGCTCTGCTTCAATATAGATGGGCGGGACAGCTTTCGCTGTCCCGCTTCCTCTTTTCAGGGTCGATCCTTCATTCTCGTTTTCATGGCAAAAAGCCCCGCGGCGGCAAGGAAACACGGAACGCCAAAGATCAGCAGCAGCCTTACGGTGGAATCAAACACTGGCATTTTATAGATCGCAACGTCCTCCGGCTCTTCCATGCGAACTATGCACGGCCGCAGAAACCGGTTTTTCATCCGGTACGCCGTGCCGTCCGCCGAAACATACTCATACAGCACCGACACGCTCAATCCGTCGCCGTGGATCTCTCTGCTTTCTATCCGCGCGCCGAACCGATCCGTCCGGTATAAATACCCGCCGGTGTCGATCCAAAGCGTTTGATCCGCATCCATCGTGAATCGGTAGCCCCTGGAGGTGCAAGGGTCGATCCGCCGCAGCACATCGCCGTTCGGTTTCAGGACCTCGATCACCTGAGTCTTCCCTATATACAGATTCCCGTCGCCGTCCACGGCAAACCCTTGATAGAATGTGCAGGCTTTGCCCGTGATCACCGAGAAGACAGAAAATACCACTGCACTCCCTGCGATCACCATGCACAGGATCATCCGGCGGAGTTTGTTATCTCCCATCATTGTCTGCCGCAACTGCACTCCGCCAGAACTTCGTCCGCGAGGATATGGAACTCATCGCCGGACAGCATTTGAAACAGCAGGTAAAAGGGCGTATCGCCCCAACGGCTGTTCGACGGGACCCGCTCCCGCAAATAGGAGAGGTCGTCCTCGACCGTGAGAGAAATAATAACATTGCCGCGCTCTGGCTCGGTATTCGTGATAAGAAACAGCCGGACATTGCAGAATACGAAGGAATATCTGTCGCCGTAATATTCATTATATGCGGATATCATTACACTGTGGTCGCCGTGCGTATAGCTCGTTTCTGTGATCTCCGCATCGTGGATATGACTGTTGTAAATAAAGAGCTTCAAAGCGTCGCGGTTTTCCCTGTTGAATCTAAGCATTTCACCCTCCGCAGCGGTTTTACTCATTCCCGTTGGCCTCATTATATGTTCCGCGGCGGAAGATTGCAATAGCGTATCCGCGCAAAAAGCCGCTTCTCTCCCGAATGGGAAAGAAGCGGCTTTTTGCTTATGCCTTCCTCAAAGAGGGAGCCCTATATCAGAACTTGACGCGCTCGGCGATATAGATGGGCGGGACGGCGATAGCCGTCCTGCTTTGCCTTAACAAGTGCTCCCCTCGCGGTTTTCTTTCTGTCCTTCATCGGGGGCAAGAATTTCTGACGCAATGCACCGAATCTCCTCGGGATTATTTTTTCCCGGGTCAAAGCATATCATGAAGTCACCACTGTCAAGGTAGCAAAACAGCATTCCGGCAAGGTTGTCCAATATATAATTCTCCAACCTGTGATCCAGATAATGCCGGTAATACTGTTGAAACGTCGCCCAATCCGTCTTAGGTTTAAACATGATGGTTTCAAGATAATAATCGAAGATTTGTGGAAGCAAATCAAGTCCCTGATCATTCAAAGTGATCCTTGCAACACTTAAGTACTCGCTCAGATTTTGTATATCGCCATCTCCGCGAAAAAAGTCAGGAATCCTTTTTTCAAGTCTCTTACACTGCGCCTTAGTTAAATTCACACCATCTGTTCTATAAAAGCCGAAAAAGACCTCATCGCCAATCAAAAAGTATTCCATTATTCTCCTAACAAACGAGTAAAAACCTTTTTGATATCGAGCGTTGTTTATCAGTATAGTGCATACGCCTGAGGCGTTTTTGCTTTCCTTGATCAGCACTTGTCTTTTCTTCAAAACATGTTCCCCCCGGTTCTATTATATTTTCCGCAACGGGAGATTGCAATACCGTACCCGCGCAAAAAGCCGCTTCTCTCCCGAATAGGAAAGAAGCGGCTTTTTGCTTATGTCTCCCTCAAAGAGGGAGCCCTATATCAGAACTTGACGCGCTCGGCGATGTAGTCCTTCACTTCCGCGATGGGGATGCGGACCTGCTCCATGCTGTCACGCTCGCGTACCGTGACGCAGCCGTCGGCGGGCGTTTTCTCGTCGCCCACGGTCTGAAAGTCCACGGTGATGCAGTAGGGCGTGCCGATCTCATCCTCACGGCGGTAGCGCTTGCCGATGGAACCGGCGTCGTCATAGTCCACCATGAATTCCTTCTGCAGCTCGTGGTAAAGCTCGGTCGCGGCGGGGGCGAGCTTCTTCGAGAGCGGCAGCACCGCGCACTTGAACGGCGCGAGCGCCGGGTGCAGGTGAAGAACGGTACGCACGTCGTTTTTCGTCTCGTCCACGACCTCTTCGTCGTAAGCGTCGCAGAGGAACGCGAGCGCCACGCGGTCGCAGCCGAGCGACGGCTCGATGACGTACGGCACATAGTGCTCGTTCGCTTCCTGGTCGAAGTACGTAAGATCCTTGCCGGACGCCTCCTGATGGCGCTTGAGATCGTAGTCCGTGCGGTCGGCAATGCCCCACAGCTCGCCCCAGTCGGTGAACGGGAAGGCATATTCGATGTCGGTCGTGGCGCGGGAGTAGAACGCAAGCTCCGCCGGCTCGTGGTCGCGCAGCCGGAGATGCTCTTCCTTGATGCCGAGACTCAGCAGCCAGTTTTTGCAGTAGTCTTTCCAGTAGGCAAACCATTCAAGGTCCGTGCCGGGCTTGCAGAAGAATTCGCACTCCATCTGCTCAAACTCGCGCGTGCGGAACGTGAAGTTGCCCGGCGTGATCTCGTTGCGGAACGCCTTGCCGACCTGGCAGACGCCGAACGGGAGCTTCCGGCGCGTCGTGCGCTGAATGTTCGAGAAGTTGACGAAAATGCCCTGCGCGGTCTCCGGGCGGAGATAGCAGGTCGAGGAGGAGTCCTCGGTAACGCCGATGGCGGTTTTGAACATGAGGTTGAACTTGCGGATGGGCGTAAAGTTGTGCTTGCCGCACACGGGGCAGACGATGTCCTCGTGCTCGGCGATAAAAGCGTCCATCTCCTCAAACGTCATGGCGTCCACGTTGACCTCGTGGTGCTCCTCGCCAATGAGCTTGTCGGCGCGGTGACGCGCGCGGCAGGACTTGCAGTCGAGCAGAGGGTCGGAAAAGCTCGAAACGTGGCCGGTCGTGACCCACGTCTGCGGGTTCATGATGATGGCGGCGTCGAGACCGACGTTATAGGGGCTCTCCTGCACGAACTTCTTGAGCCACGCCTTCTTGACGTTGTTCTTGAACTCCACGCCGAGCGGACCGTAGTCCCAGGAGTTGGCAAGGCCGCCGTAAATTTCGCTTCCGGCGTAGACAAAGCCGCGGTTCTTGCAGAACGCTACGATCTTGTCCATGGTTTTCTCGTTATGATCCATTTTTCTTTCCTTTCTCCCGCGGCCGGCTGCCGCAGGATAAAAATAATAGCCCAGATAGTGTATCACGCCGCGGCCCGATGTACAAGCCGCGGCGTGGATTTTTCTTTATCGGATAAACCGGTCGTTGCGCGAAACGATCTTCACGCGGCGGCTTGCCGCGAGGAACACGACGATGATGAACACGATAAAGATGAGGCCGCTGTAGTCAAAGTCGAGCGAGGCGAGAAAGTCGTACATGCCGTGGATCAGCACGGGCAGCCACAGCGCCCGGCGGCGGCACACGCGCTCACCGATAAAATCGCCCTCGTTCGCGTAGCGCCGCGCCGCGCCGTACCAGATGCCCATGAAAACGCCGAAGCAGGCGTGGCCCGGCACCGCCGTCACCGCGCGCACCAATGCCGTGCCGAAGCCGTACATGGCGACATACCCGATATTTTCCCACAGCGCGAAGCCGAGCGAGACGAACACCGCGTACACCACGCCGTCAAACTGGCAGTTGAAATTCGGGCTGCGCCACGTGCGCCAGCGGAGCAGCAGCAGCTTGAAGCCCTCCTCCGAGAGCGCCACAACGATGAAGTTCGATAGGATCAGATAGCCGAGGTCGGTCTCGTCAAAGAACGAGAGCAGGATGTTCTCGCCGATCGTCTCGGTCACGATGGCGAGCGCCGTGGCGATCACGCCGAAAACGAGCAGCGAGATCAAAAGCCCCGTCGGTTCCTTTTCCAGCCGGTCGGCACGGTAGACCTGGAGCAGCAATATCACCGCCGGGATCACCGCCGCGGCGATCAGCACGGGATCCATTTCGCTTATGGTAGACAGCATAGCGTTTCCCTCTCTCTTACTTCTTGCTTTTTTCTTCTTTACTCTTTTTCATTTTTATAGCATACGCCGGGGCGGATTGCAAGACAGGCGGCATCGGTGCTATAATAAAATATATCTTATATTTCAAAGGAGGGAGCGCCATGCTGCGGCTGATTTTGGGCCGTGCTGGAACGGGCAAAACCGCGCTTCTGTTTTCCGAGATCGCGGCGCGCTGCGCCCGGAGGCAGTCCGGCAGCTTTCTCATCGTACCCGAGCAGTACAGCCACGAGGCCGAGCGCGAGCTCGCGCAGCGCTGCGGCGATACGGCGAGCCTCTATGCCGAGGTGCTTTCGTTCTCGCGCCTTGCCCACCGCGTCGCTATCGGCTGCGGCGGCAGCGCCCGCGTTTACATCGATAAGCCCGGACGGTTTCTGCAGCTCTCGCTCGCGCTCGAGCAGGTGGGCGGCGCGCTCAGCGTATACGGCGGCAGCGCCCGTTCGCCCGAGCGCATGGTACAGCTCCTCTCGGCGCTCGATGAGCTTCGCTTCGGCTGCGCCGCGCCCGACGCGCTGTGCAAAGCCGCCGAAAGCGCCACAACCTCGCTCGCGGGCAAGCTGCGCGATCTCGCGCTTTTGCAGGAGGCGCTCGATGCTCTCTCCGCGCAGTCCGGCGCCGATCCCGCCGGGCGGCTCGACGTGCTGGCCGAGCAGCTTCCCGGCTGTGCATGGCTCCGCAGCGCAAAGTTTTATATTGACGGCTTCACGGACTTCACCGCGCAGGAGCGCCGCGTCATCCGCGCGCTGCTGCCGCTCGCGGACGTGACGGTCTGCCTCACCTGCGACGATCTCGCCTCCGGCAGCGAGGTGTTCTCCCTCGCCCGCCGCACGATGCGCGCGCTGCGCGACGCCGCCGAGGAGGACGGCGTGGCCGTAGAGATCGTCTCCGTGCCGCGCGGCGAAGATCGCACGCCCTTTGCGTTTCTTGAGGAGAATCTCTTCGGCTGGACAGACGAGACGCGCGACGCCGCAGGGAGCATCCGGCTCGTGCGCGCGCCCGGTGTCGCGGCGGAGTGCGAGCTGGCCGCAGCGGAGATGCGGCGGCTCGTGCGCGAAACGTCCTGCCGCTGGCGGGACATTGCCGTTGCGGTGCGCGGCTTCGGGGATTACCGCGCCGCGCTCGAGGAGGCGTGCCGCCGCGCCGGTGTGCCGCTCTATGCGAGCGAACGAACCGACATTTTCACCCGTCCCCTTCCGGCGCTCATCGCCGCGGCATTCGATATTCTTGCCGACGGCTGGAGCTACGAGAGCGTTTTTACCTATCTGAAAACCGGTCTGACCGGCATTTCCCGCGCCGATTGCGACGCGCTGGAAAACTACGTTCTGCTCTGGTCGCTGCGCGGCACGGCATGGACGCGCGCCGAGCCCTGGCGGCAGCACCCGGACGGCTTTGGCGGCAAGATCACGCCGGAGAGCGACGCGCTCCTTGCAAAGATCGACACGCTGCGCCGGAGCGTCGCCGCGCCGCTCGCGGCGTTCGAGCGCCGCGGAAAGGAAGCGACCGACGCGCGCGGACAGTGCGCCGCGCTCGCGGCGTTCTGGGAGGATATTTCTCTGCCGGAGCATCTGGAGGAGCGCTCTCTCGCGCTCGAGGAGGCCGGAGAGCTTCAGGCCGCGGCGGAATACCGTCAGCTCTGGGAGTTGATCGTTTCCGCGCTTGAGCAGTGCGAAGCCATTCTCGGCGACATGCCGCTCTCGCAGGAGGATTTCGGGCGGCTCTTCCGCCGGATGCTCTCGCAGTACGACGTCGGCACGATCCCCGTGGCGCTCGACCGCGTGACCGCCGGAGACTTTGACCGCATGCGGCGGCGCAGCATCCGCCATCTGCTCGTGCTGGGCGCGTCCGACGAGCGTCTGCCGCGCGTTTCCGACGGGGGCGGCGTGTTCACCGACACCGAGCGCAGCGAGCTGCGCGCGCTCGACATCGAGCTCTCCGGCGGCGACGACGAGCTCGACCGCGAATTCAATCTCATTTATAACGTATTCACGCTTCCCAAATCGTCGCTCTACGTCAGCCGCAGTGCGTTTGCCTCCGGCGAGAGTGAGACGCGCCCCTCCTTCGTCACCGACCGGATCGCAAAGCTGTTCGCGCTTTGCGAGGAGAACGGCGACGTGCATGCCGCGAGAGCGCAGTCGCTCTCCGGCGCGCTGGAGCTGGCCTGCGCCGGAGACGCCGCGGCCCGCGAGTTTTTCGCCGCGCGCGGCGAGAGCGGGCGCATCGCCGCCATCGAAAAGGCTGCCGCGGAGGAACGCGGGCGGCTCTCCCGCGAGGGCGTGCGCGCGATCTACGGGCAGAAGCTCTATCTCACGGCCTCGCGCATCGATAACTTTGCCTCCTGCCGGTTCCAGTTTTTCCTGCGCTTCGGTCTGCGCGCCAAGCCGCGCCAGAGCGCGCAGTTCGCCCCGCCGGAGCGCGGAACGTTTCTGCACTTCCTATTGGAAAACGTGGCGCGCGAGGTGTCGGAGCGCGGCGGCTTTGCCGAAACGGACGACAAGCCCGTCGCCGCGCTGACGGACAAATACGTCCGCGAATATGTGCGCACGCAGCTGGAGGATTTTCGGGAAAAGAGCCCCCGGTTCATCTATCTCTTCCGACGTCTGGCGGAGACATCGCGGCGCATCGTGCTCGACACGGCGCAGGAGCTGCGCCGCTCCGACTTCCGCCCGCTCGACTTTGAGCTGAATTTCTCCAACAAGGACGACGCCGATCTGCCGCCGGTCAGCGTCGGCAGCGGCGAGGACGAATTTGTTCTCACCGGCACGGCCGACCGCGTGGACGGCTGGGAGCACGGCGGCAAGCTCTACATCCGGATCGTGGACTACAAGTCCGGAAAGAAAAAATTCGCGCTCTCCGATGTGTGGCAGGGCATGGGGCTGCAGATGCTGCTCTATCTCTTCACGCTGGAGAAGCACGGCGCCGAGCGCTACGGCAAGGAGATCGTCCCCGCGGGCGTGCTGTATGTACCGGCGCACGATATCCTTGTGCGCGCGGACAAGCGCCTCTCGGACGAGGAGATCGTGGCGGAGAAGGCCAGAAAGCTGCACCGCAGCGGTCTGATCCTGTCGGAAACCGAGGTCGTCGAGGCCATGGAGCACGGCGAAGCGCTGCAGTTCCTTCCGCTGTACCGCGGCAAGCTCGCCGCGGAAGCGCTCGCCACGGCCGAGCAGCTCGGCAAGCTCTCGCGGTTTCTCGAGGAGACGCTCTCGAACATGGCCGGAGAGCTCCGCGGCGGCAGCATCGCCGCCGACCCGTGGTATGAAAACGACAGGGCCAACACCTGCCGTACCTGCGATTACTGCGACGCCTGCCGCTTCAGCGAAACGGCCGACGGCTGGCGGTTCAAAACAAAATTCAAAGCGCCCGAATTCTGGGAAAAGCTCGAAAACGGAGAGGAGGAGACAGCATGCCCCTGACCGACCATCAGGAACTCGCCGCCGAAAGCCGCGGCGGAGCGCGGCTCGTTTCCGCCGCCGCGGGCTCCGGCAAAACAAAGGTCCTCGTCGAGCGGCTCATGCGCTATGTAGACCGCGGCGCGGACATCGATCAGTTCCTTGTCATCACCTATACGCGCGCCGCAGCCGCCGAGCTTCGCAGCCGCATTCTCTCCGCGCTCGGCGAGCGCATTGCCGCCGACCCAATGAACCGCCGTCTCCGGCGGCAGACGGAGCTGTGCTGCCGCGCCTCCATCGGCACGATCGACAGCATCTGCGGTCGTTTTCTGCGCGAGAACACACACCTCGCCGGCATCTCGCCCGACTACCGTGTCATCGAGCCGGACCGCTCCGACGAGATCTGCGCCCGCGTGCTTGACAAGCTCCTCGAAGAGCTGTATGAGACCATCGAAGAGGATGCAGGCGTACGCGCGCTCGTGGATTCGTTCGGCTCGGGAGATAACGACGATAAGCTCTCGGCGCTTGTTTTGCGGCTGTACAAATCGCTGCAGAGCCACGCCGACCCCGATGCGTGGCTCGCCGAGCAGCGCGAGCGGCTCACCGACGCGTGGAACAACGCCGGCGATACGCCGTGGGGGCAGTATCTTCTCTCCCGCACGCGCTCCCAGGCGCAGTACTGGGCGGAGCGGATCGAGGAGCTCCGCCTCCGGCTGGACGAGCCGGATCGGGACGCGAAGATCAAAAAGGCGTACACCAATAATCTTGATTTCGCCGGTGACGCCGCGCGGGACATGGCGCGCGCCGCCGCGCTCGGCTGGGATAAGGCGCGTCTCGCCTGCCCCGGCTCTTTCCCTCGCCGCGGTATCTATAAGGGCGACGACCCGCTCGCGCAGCGGATCATCGCCGTTTGGACCGGCTTCAAGGACACCGCCGCGAAATGGCAGGAGCTTTTCGCCAACGATTCCGACGCGCTCCTGCGCGATCTGGCCGTCAACACCCCCGCCGTTGACGCGCTGCTCGCGCTGACGCAAAAGCTCGGCGCGGCCTTCGCCGCCGAGAAAAAACGGCAGGGCGTGTGCGACTTCTCCGACCAGGAGCATCTGGTGCTCAAGCTGCTTATGGACTCATCCAACGGCCTCGCCGCCACGCTTTCGAGCCGCTATACGGAGGTGCTCGTCGATGAGTATCAGGACGTGAACGCCTGTCAGGACGCGCTCTTCCGGCTGCTTTCCGACAACGGGCGCAAGCTCTTCATGGTCGGCGACGTGAAGCAGTCGATCTACCGCTTCCGTCTGGCCGACCCGACGATCTTCCTGAAAAAATACGAGACCTGGCCGGACATCGAAACGGCGGAGCCATGCGAAGAGCCGGGGCGCATCCTGCTGCGGGAGAACTTCCGCTCGCGTCCCGAGGTGCTCGAGAGCGCGAACCATGTTTTCCGCAACATCATGTCCCGCGAGCTCGGCGAGCTCGAATACGACGAGGCGGCGGCGCTCCGCCCCGGCCCGGGACGGGATTTCCCGGTGGGCGGCGGCGCGCCGACGGAGTTCTGCATTCTCACGCCGCCGGACGGCGGTGACGACGAGGATGAAGCCGAGAACGACGAGCGACCCGATAAGGTGCTGCATGAGGCGCGGTATATCGCCTCGCGCATCCGGCGCATGGTGGACGAGCGCACCCCCGTCACCGAGGACAAGACGCTGCGGCCGTGCACCTACGGCGATTTTGCCATCCTTCTCCGCTCGAACAAGGCGGTCACGCCGCGCTACCGCGCCGCGCTCGCCGAACAGGGCATCTCGTCCGTGTCCCAGCAGGGCGGCGGGTTTTTCCGCTCCACGGAGATCACTTCGCTCCTCGCGCTGCTCGGCGTGATCGACAATCCCCATCAGGACGTGCCGCTCATCGCGGTGCTGCGCTCGCCTCTTTTCGGCTTCACGCCGGACGAGCTCTCCGCCATCCGCGCCGCGGACCGAAACAGCGACTATTACACCGCGCTTTGTCTCCGCGCAAAGGAGGATGAACACTGCGCGGCCTTCCTCGCGGAGCTGGAGAGCTACCGGGAGATCGCGCCGGACCTTTCCATTGAGGCGCTGCTCGCGCGCATCTGCGACAAGGCCGGTGTCTTCGCCCTGCTCGCAGCGATGCCCGACGGCGCGGCGCGGCGCGAGAACGTCTGCCAGCTCATCGAGTTTGCCCGCCAGTTTGAGCAGGACGGCTACCGCGGCGTGTTCCGCTTTATCCGCTGGATGAAGCAGCTGGATGAGCACGGCAAAGAGCCGCGCACCGGCGCGCTGGAAAGCCGCAACGCCGTGCAGATCATCAGCATCCACCACTCGAAGGGGCTGGAGTACCCGATCGTATTTCTCGCCGACACCGCCCACAAGATCAACCTGCAGGACAGGAACAGCGATGTTCTCATCCACCCGTCGCTCGGCATCGGCGGCCGCGTCATCGACAGTTCACGCGGCATATCGTATCCCACGATCGCACTGCGCGCGATCTCGGCCAAGCTCACGCAGGAATCGCTGTCCGAGGAGATGCGCGTGCTCTATGTCGCCATGACGCGCCCCAAGGACCGGCTCATCATCACGGCGACATGGAAAGCTCCCGAAAAGACGCTCGACGCGCTGCGCGACGATCTCACCGCCCCCATCGCGCCGCAGCTTCTCGAAAAGAGCGCCTCGCTTTCGCGCTGGATCGCGCTCGCGGCGCTTCTTCCGGACAGCCCGATCAAAATGCGCATCATTCCCGCCTCCGGAGAGAGCACATCCGAAACCGCGCCGCCCGAGATCGAACCGGCTGAGCCGGGCGAGAGCGCGGCGCTCTCCGAGGCGCTGACGTGGGAATACCCGTACCGCTGGGCGGAGGAGCTGCCGTCGAAGATCACCGCGAGCGCGCTCGAGGGCACCGACGCCGACCCGGACGCGCAGAGCATCGCGCCGGAAGCACAGCGCCGGCGGCTCTTCCGCCGTCCGGTCTTCGGCGCGAAGGACGCCCCGCTCACCGGCACCGCGCGCGGCATCGCCGTACACACGGTTCTGCAGTTTATCGACTATTCGTGCGTATCCACGCCGGAGCAGGTGCGCGGCGAGATCGAACGGCTGAAAAACGCCGAGCACATCACCCCCGCGCAGGCCGCCGCAGTGGAGCCAAAGGCCATCTGCAAGCTGTTCGCCTCCCCCGTCGGGCAGAGGATTCTGCACGCGGACGAGGTCTGGCGCGAGCTGCGCTTCTCGCTGCTCACCGGCGCGGAGACCGTGTTCGACGCGCCCGCCGGCGAGGAGGTGCTGCTGCAGGGCGTCGCCGACTGCTGCATCCGCGAGGGGGATGCGCTCACCGTCGTGGATTATAAAACGGACTATGTGACGGCGGAAACGCTCGCGGCGCGTGCCTCGGAATACGCGCCGCAAGTCCGCGCCTACGCCGCCGCGCTCACGCGGCTGCTCGGAAAGCCGGTGCGGGAAGGCGTTTTGTTCTTCCTGCGCACCGGGGAGAGCGTCTCCATCGACTGCCGCGCGAAAAAATAAAAGAAATTCAAAGAAAACTTGCCGATTCCGCTTGACATTCGCCGGAAATTGGGTATAATAACCCTTGCGTTTGCGATATAGCGGGATTGTGTAAAGGTAGCACAGCGGACTCTGACTCCGTATGTGAGGGTTCGAATCCTTCTCCCGCTGCCATCAAGAGTGACCAAAATAGATACACTCACCCGAAACCCCTGAGAAATCAGGGGTTTCGGCGTTTTTATACCCCGTTTTTCAAAGCGTGTTTTATAGATACACAAGGGCATTTAGGAGTGTCAGGAAGGATTTGAACTCAATTCTTGGCTGATTTGGCCCGCTTTATAGTTGGCTTTCCACTCTCAAATATTTTTATCGCTCATCTTTCCTAAAAATTTAAAACTTTTTATTGAAGAGGTTGGTATCATATTTTGATACCAACCTCTTTTTAGTTTACGGAAAAAAGGAGGTTCACCACATGAACAGCAGCAACATAGGACAGCAGATCCGTTACCTCGAAGAAGTTTGCATTTCTCTCCATCGTGCGGGCTTTGAAACAAAGCCGCCGGAAGACTGCCAACTCCCCATCCTGTGGAACGATGCGCCGCTGTGCCGCATCACCGGCAAGGGCAGCGTGTACTATCGCCGGGAGGATACGGACACGCCACAGGCAGAGGATGCCCTGTTTCGTATCGAGGACATCGCCGCGAAGACACTGGAGTATATGACCGCTATGGAATCCGCTCCGCAGCTCAAAGCCAGCGGACTGGATGAAGACTACCGCATCCTCGCTGACTTTGGCGACACGGTGCTGGCAGGTACTCCGAGCAAATACGGCGTTCAATTCGTGACTTGGGAGTGGGACTTCGACCGCAAAGGCGTCCATCACGGACATTATTTTCAGGAGGACTACGATGCCGCCAAACGCGACTTCACCGTGCGCGGCGGGCTTATTCAGAAAGACGCCCTTTTTGAGCCGGAGCAGCTTGCGGAGATCTACCGCGCACTAAGATTCGTCCGCGAACAGGACGAGACGCTTTCCTTCGGGCGGAATCAGGAACTGGCGGAGCTGATGGAACAGGTCTGCGGACTACTGCCCCCGAATGTGCCGCGGCAGCGGGACGCACCGGAACAGAGCGGCATGACAATGAAATAAGTATCCACGCAGGCCGGGCAGAAATGTCCGGCATTTTTTATTTTACGAGGAGGAAAAGATGATGGAAATTTACGGCACGATTCAATTCAGACTCATTCTCCCGCATATCCCCGGCTTCCAGCAGGAGCCGCTGCCGGAGCCTGTTTGCAGCCGTTCCCCGGATTGCAAGGACTGCCCCTATCCCCGCCACGGTTTTCTCTGCTGGGGCGCGGACGGAACCTGCCTGCGGAGCCGAATGAACGAGATCAACGAGAAAAAGGAGGACAACGATCATGATGAGCGCAGTTCTGAGTAATCCCGGCCACCCGGAATACGGCGTGGCGACCATCCCGTTTCCCGTTCCGCATGACCAGTACGCGCACTGCGTGGAGCTGCTGGCGGCGCTGGAGATCGGCGATGCGGTCAAGGCCGACTGCAAGGTGGTGGCGGTTGATAGTTTTTTCTCTGTGCTCAAGCGCACGGAAATGCTCACGGTCAATGTGGAGGAGCTGAACTATCTTGCCAAGCGGCTGGACAGCTTCGACACCGGCGAGGCCGCACAGTTTCAGGCGATGGCACACAAGCTGGAGCTGTTCGAGCTGAAGGATCTCATCAACCTGACCTTCTGCTGCCAGCAGGCCACGGTCATCACCGACTTTTCCGACCTCGCCGCCATCGGCCGCGACCACTACATGAACCTGCACGGCGGCAGCGCAAGCGTGGATGAGCTGAACGCGCTGGACGGCAAGAAAACCGCACGGCAGCTCATCGAAAACGGCGACGGCACGATCACGCCCTACGGCGTGGTCTACGACAACGGCATGAAGCTGGAGCAAATCTATGACGGCCGGTTCTTCCCCTGTTATTACTATGAGCCGAATGTCATCACCGTCGCGGTGACCTCCAAAGCCGAACCGGAGGACACAGAGCATATCACATGGCTGTACCTCCCCATGGTGCAGGAGGAGATCGACCGCGCCCTCCTTCGCGGGGGCATCACAGATCCCGCCGATGTCCGCCTGCGGCTGGAGGACAGCCAGCTCCCCAATGAGGTGGATGTCCTGTTGGATATGGAGTACGAAACCCTTTCCGACCTCAACGAACTGGCAGAGGCAACGGATGGGTTATCAAAAGCGGATATGGAAAAGCTGGGCGCCGTGGTCATGCTGGCAGAGCCAAAGTCTGCGGCACAGATCAAAAACCTTGCGGAAGGTCTCGACCTCTTTGACTTCGCTCCCAGCGCGCATACGCCGGAGGAGTACGGCAAATACATGATCCAGAAGTCTGGCCGCTTCGACTATGACGAAAACCTCGATGCTTTTTATGACTATGAGAAGTACGGCACGGAGCGCATGAACGCGGAGGACGGGATGTTCACCGACCGGGGTTACATCGCCTATAAGGGCTGTTACAGCATGGAGGAAGTGATGAACGGAAGCCAGAGCAGCCACATGGAGATGGGAGGGCTTTCACGATGATCATTCGAGCGGAACTGAAGTGTAAGCAGGCAGGATGCGAGGCAGACCCCTGCGCCGTGGATAAGGTCATCGAGCTGCCAAGCCCGCGGTTCAAGCAGTTCAGCCGCGCACTGCTGGCTGACTATGATTTCATCGCAGAGAACAAAAACGCTGTCCGACACGATGATGATGCCAGGCACTGTCTGCTCGTCCTCGACGCGGAGGGAAAGGACGGTTTCCTTGTTGACCCACAAGGATATAACTACGCCCGGTACAGCGCCTTTGTTCCCAACGCCCGCAGCTTGCTGACGCCGGATATGGGGATCGACCGCAGCTATCTTTCGCCGGCAGAGCCTTGGCGGGATGAGAGCAGGGATGAAATGCTCCGCATGACGCTGCGTGTCGAGGGAAAGCTCGACTACACCCTCATCCTCCCCGCCGACGAGGAATACCTCGATGCTGTGAAGGATTACCTCGATATTGATGTTTTCGCGGATGCCATGCTCTGCGATATTCGCTTCAAGGTGCCTTACATCGGTGAGTTGATCCGTGACACGGATTGCCCCGCCGTGGAGGATTACAACGATTTTGCCGAAGCCTTGGAGGACATCTGGCAACAGGACGGTGCGCTCC
>OKRW01000608.1_pt1 | contig 35076 bp, 24 predicted proteins | sample 1601151 | NCBI WGS metagenome assembly OKRW01 (sample SAMEA3541471, study PRJEB24748) | human gut metagenome | biome: human gut; feature: human-associated habitat; material: faeces | place: China | collected 2012 | reverse complement strand
CGTAGTGCACGAAGTTGCTGCCGATGAAGCCGCAGCCGCCCGTGACGATGATGTTCTTGGGTTCAAAAATCTCAGACATGAAAATCCAATCTGAAGCATGTACAGCTTCTTTAGTATGCCGCAGGAAGTAACGACGCGACACTATTCAACAAAACTATCGGACATTTCGGCATGCGATAAGAGCCATAACCTTCGCAGAATTACCTCCCGTACAAAACGCCTCCGGAATGCAGTCTTTGTCGTAGTGAAAAACCGAATCCCCAGTTATTTCACGTAAGTACTTATAGAAGAAATCCTCCCAGCTTTTAAACTTCTCACTGTTTACAAAGGCTTCTGGGGTTTCCAAAACCGTCTTAACATCTATCCCTGAAATTACGCCGGAGCTCAGCAGAAGCCACTCGAACGACTCGGGAAGACAAACCGTAACAGCATCGCGGTGAATGTCTTGCAGCTTAAGGACGCGGTCCGCATAGCACCCAAATGCCGCTCCGTCCGCGACAACAAACACGCGATCGTCGAGATGCTGATCCAACCAGCCCAAAATCGCGCTGTTCGTCATGGCCGAAGCGCAGGTAAGTTCACTGTCAGCGAAATGCCGTTCAAAGAACTGGAAACCAGACTTACTGTCCTCGCATAGAAGGATAGAAAAGTCCTGTTTTGGCGCCGACCGGGAAATAGCATAACGATGATTCCCGCGATCTTGATAAGCAGGGACGAAAGAATGGTATTTTCCGCTCGTCTTAATCTTGTAAATCTCATCCACGCTATACGGAAGATTGGGGAAATCAGCCCTTGAGATCAGCACGAAATAATTCGAGGAATACAGCACATGATGGGCAAACTCATCAGAATGGATCTCTTTTAAGCCCTCATCGACAAATACAATCGAGTCATGAACGGACGAAAGCTGGTTTCGCCAATCATAATCGGTCAGGGCGACACAGGGACAATCGCATTGCAAGGAAACACCCGACTGCTCGCCCGTTCGCATGTAGTCTGCGACCATGTCAAACAGTGTCGTCTTACCCGTGCCGCTATCGCCACGCACAATAGTGATGTTCCGCTTGATGGTAAATGTGTACTTGGTTCCCCTACGGCGGGAAATCTTAACGAGATGCGAACCGTTCATAAGCAGCACCTACAGATACGGAATCGACTCGTGAATCAATTCGGCCATATTGTGAACGATTCGGCCGCTATTCACGACTTTGATTTTAAAATCCTCGCGACCAAAGTCCATCACATGATAGAGATTCACAACGAGCTTGCGGTCTTTCGCCATGTCGAGAATCCACTTGGCACAGTTGTCACCACAGGTAGAAGCGTTAAAAATATGCTTACGATCAAATCTCATAAGCAGCAGCGTTTTCACGCCACCAGAAAGCTGGAGTGGGGAGATAGATCCAAGCACGGGGCTTTCGATGACGTTCTCGGAGACAACATCCGATCGATCGACATCTTTAATTATCGAGACTGCATAGGGATCCGTAATCCAAGAAGACCGGTAAGAGTTTTTGAAATATGTCGCTGTGTTGTAAATCGCTTCTGGCATATCGCCAAAGTAGACGCTTAACACATCCACTCCCAATCATATTGTCTTTATGGTCAACGTAATCATAACGAAAGGGGCCACCAGATAAACGGTGACCCCTAAAAGAAAACAAGCTTGCGCTAGTACTCGCGCGGGCTGTTGACGATCTCGCCGGCGGCGACCTTCTTGAGGTGCTGGCCGTAGACCGACTTGCCGTAGGCCTCGGCGGCCTGCTTGAGCCCCTCGGTGGTGATCCAGCCGTTCTCCCAGGCGATCTCCTCGGGGACCGAGACCGGCAGGTCCTGGGAGTGCTCCACGGCGCGGACGAACTCCGCGGCCTCGTGCAGGCTCTCCATGGTGCCGGTGTCCAGCCACGCGTAGCCTCGGCCGAGGGTGACCACGGACAGCGTCCCCTCCTCCAGGTACATCTGGTTGATCGTGGTGATCTCCAGCTCCCCGCGGGCCGACGGCTTGACCTCGTGCGCCTTGGCTGCCACATCGCCCGGGTAGAAGTACAGGCCGGTGACGGCGTAGGAGCTCTTGGGCTCGGCTGGCTTCTCCTCGATGGAGACGGCCCTGCCCTCGCCGTCGAACTCGACGACGCCGAAGCGCTCGGGGTCGTCCACGTGGTAGCCGAAGACCGTGGCCCGGCCCGACTCGGCGTTCTGGACGGCGCGCGTCAGGTGGCGCGACAGGCCGTTGCCGTAGAAGATGTTGTCGCCGAGCACGAGGGCGCACGGCTCGCCGGCGATGAAGTCCTCGCCGATGGTGAACGCCTGCGCCAGGCCGTCCGGCGAAGGCTGCTCGGCGTAGGACAGGTTCACGCCGTAGCGCGAGCCGTCCCCGAGCAGGCGCTCGAAGTTGGGGAGGTCGGTCGGCGTGGAGATGACCAGGATGTCCCGGATGCCCGCCAGCATGAGGGTGGACAGCGGGTAGTAGATCATGGGCTTGTCGTAGACCGGCAGCAGCTGCTTGGAGGTCACGAGCGTGAGCGGGTACAGGCGGGTGCCGGACCCGCCGGCGAGTATGATGCCCTTCATCGTCAAAATCATCCTTCCAGAGAAATACGTTCGTGCTGAAGGCTACTCATGCCATTCAATCTCAGTACGCAACAACTTGTTCAATCCACCAAATAATGCGCGCTCAGGGGCCAATGCCCTTGTAACTGTTGTACCGGCAGCAAGAACAGATCCATCAGGTACCACGGCACCTTTTAGTACCAGACAACGGCAACCAACCCAAACGTTGTCGCCAAGAAAAACGGGTGCGCTCGTCGGTTTATTGTCAATTTGGTGCGTATCTGTATCCATGAAAAGTGTGTCCCGGCTGACAAGAGAGTCCGAACCCAAATACATCTCCTCATGACAGACGAACTCGCCCTTTGCCGTGTTTCTAAATCCCGCGCCAACTCTGAGTCGCCCATTTACACCGACGCTAATCTTCGACCCCTGACCAAAAGACGCTTCGCCCTCAAAGGCAACTTCACCAGAGCACTGCCAGATTCCACGATCGAAACGCCGATCAAAGATGCCTACGCTTGAGTAGCCCAAACGAATACATCCAGTTTTTAGTTTGCTAAGAGATACCGTCCCGTTAAGGCTGGTTAATGAGTAATTCCTAGACACTAGTACGGGAAAGTGCATCCCTTTCAAACCGAAATAATGCAGGTTAAAGTGGATAGTCTTTAAAACGCTTGTTTCAAAAAACTTCTGTATTTTGCCCATATGGCACTATCGACCTTTCGTGTCCCGTCGGGCATCGGAATGGCCTTTTCTGTTTCCAAGTAAACGCGCGGCGCAGTCCACTCCAAATGCGAATAGCTCGCCTAATTTCTTTTCACGTAAAAGCTGAATAGACACTCCCTTAACGAGCTTACTGCCCTCGCCGATCTCGCTAGCGTACATAAGATCGCCTTCATGCTCTTCAAGAAAGCGCCCGACGGCCAGATTACGCGCAAACTGTTCGGAAGGCGTTAGGTTATGAGAGTGATAGACCTCAGCCGTGGGCTCGTAGGCTACCTTATAGCCTGCCTTCACAAACCGAGCTGCCATAAGCATGTCCTCATTCGTATTGACAGCATCGAAGCCACCGCAGGAGAGGTAGGCATCGCGACGGTAGCAGGAGCACGCATCAGATGCGAAAAACGTTTTGATGCCGTATTTAGGGAGGTCAGACTTGCTGCGCACCGAGGGAGCGTTGGGATAGTTAAACTTGCGCACGAGTTGCTCGAAACGCCTTGCATCTGCCTTGGGCAGTTGCCTACCAGTCACGAGCGCGATTGAATCATCGGCCAAGAAAGGCGCGACGAGTCTCTCCAGGTAGCGATTAGAAGCAGGTACCGCATCCTGCGTGAGAAAGCAAACGAACTCGCCAGCGCTACGCCTCAGAGCCATGTCGCGGGTCGAGCCGTGATTGAATTCCTTACGCTCTATGCGGACGAGGTTAACGCAGGGATGCTTAGCAACCTCATCTACGGTACCGTCATCGGAGGACGAATCAACCACTAAGATATCTAAAGGCTGCAGACTCTGAGCCTCAATGGTGTCCAATAGGCTGTCTATTTCGTCTGCTGCGTTCAAAGTGGGAATTACCACGCTCAAGGAAGGAGTCGTCATTTCCCCCTCCTCATCGCTTTGAAGGTCTTAACAAATACGCGAGCATCCAGACCAAGCGACTGATGACGAACATAGAAGAGTTCACGGGCCTGTCGCTGACCACTCCCCCAAGTCGAGTCATTACGATCCGTTGCGGCCCACCAGCCAGTAATGCCCGGCTTACAAGCAAGAACTTCGTCGCGAGCGTCACCGTACTCGTAGGTTTCTTCGAGCGTCACAGGCCTTGGTCCAATAACGGATAAATCCCCTATAAGAACGTTGATGAACTGCGGCAATTCGTCGAGTGAAGTGTGACGTAGAAAACGACCAACGCGCGTAATGCGTGGGTCATCGTCAACCTTTTGTTCGCGCTGCCATTGCGTTAACTGCTCGGGAGTCATGTACTTCTCAGGGTGCTCGTGAGCGTCAGAGACCATGGTTCGGAGCTTGAAGATATAGATAGGCTTGCCGCCCTTACCGACTCGCTTTTGACGGAAGAACGGCTTGCCAGGGGAATCAATCTCAATGGCGACGCATGCAGCTACAACGGGAACGGCCAACACCGCGCAGACCACAGCAGAAAATACGATGTCGAAGGCTCGCTTGAAGGCAAAGTAGCCTGGCCCACCTTTCCTGGGGGCAGCAGCGTTGGGATCGGCAGCAGGCGCCCTATAGCTTCCTGTCGCAACGAGGCCTTGCGCCGGAGCAGGGTTCTCAACGGGGAGAGGAAACTCCGTAGCAACAGGAGTTTCAGAGTCTGCCCGCCAATCCCTAACTTGATCAATCAGTGCCGTATCCACGGGCGCATCCTTTATATATTCTGTTTTACCTGACACGTTCTCTTCCAACGCTACGTCCCTGACCCGAAGGTCCTCCTTGGTTTGAGCGGCAATCGCCAGCAGCTAGGCGGTCGCCTTATTGAGGTTGCGTATGACGCGCTGCTCGTTTGAAAGCACTGCAAGGCCAACGCGGGTGGTTACGCGTCGGCCGCACAGGTTGAGCTCCAGATAAGCAGTGCATTTACGTCTGTTAATGGTTTTGATGAGGCCCTCGTGGCCCAACAGCGGACCAGCAGTCACTACGACCTGGTCGCCGTCTTTTAAGGCCTCGCTCATGGGCACTACGCGGTCTCCCGTATTGGTAAAACTGCCAATGAGCTGGGTCTCTTCTTTTGCCAGCGGCACAAACTGACCGTCCTGGGTAAGCACCCGGGCAAAGTCGTCCATGCGCAGCAGATACTGTTGCACGGTTCGAGGAACTGGCGTGTCGCAAATCAGATAACCGGGAAAGAGCGGCTTGGTCGTGCTAACCCATTCGCCGTGTACCTTAATCTCGGTTTGATACTGGGGATAAAAGAGCTCCTGCATGGCGACAGCCGGCACCATGCGCTCGATGCGCTCGCGCATTACGTCTTCGCGACCGTTAATGACCTGGATCACATACCACACGAGCACCACCCCCTTGCTGTCTTACGTGTGGCTCACGGGGTTTGGGTATGGCTTCGCCAGGGCGCTTGTGCGCGAAGGCGCTCCATATTCAAACCCTGAGCCCAGTTAGACAAGCACGTGGCTCTGCCCCACCGTGAACGGTATGTACAGAAGCAGCGCTGAGGCTGCAGGCACGTATCGCAAGATTGCCTGCAGCCTCAGCTGGCTGCGTGCGAACCGGTCAAGTGATTTCAAAACTGGACCGCACGCAAACAGCTGAAAAACTGCTACGCTTTGACAAGCGCTCTACTAATTACTTGCATCTCGAAAGTAACTCAATGCAAATAAATAAAGTCGCATGACGTCATTATTGGAGCTCATGGTCTTTCTGGCACCGCCGTTACGGCCGGATGCTGATCGACCCTGCGCTTTGCAACTTGCTGGAGCCGCGAGCACAGTTGAACTCATGTAACGTTAGGTATCCTAGCACAAGCTGTTAGTGAAACTGATTTGGGCTGCGTTGGACAACATATCGTTCATTTGACGTGCTTAAGGGGGTTGTTTTGGGATGTTGTTCACGTTGACGCAGGTTATTGGGGTGCTGGCAATAATTGGGAGCGTTCCTGAAGCCCAAATGGAGCAGCGAGCTGCACCGTTAATTGCCATTAGATAACAAACTATGTACAGACATGGGAAATAAATTGTGCAACTTTTTGTTGGTGTGGGTATCGGTTTGTGTGCCGAGGTGTTTTAGCATGAAAAAAGGCCATCGGAATACCGAAGGCCTTTGCATTCACGATGGTGGAGACGAGGGGGATCGAACCCCTGACCTCTTGACTGCCAGTCAAGCGCTCTCCCAGCTGAGCTACGCCCCCGTGACGAGGAGATACTATAGGGGAAGTTGACTCGACGTGCAAGGACTTTTTTGGGTGAGACTTTAAATGCCTATTGATATAGGTAAGCGATGGCGGTGCCGGCGTGGACTTGGATCGTGGCTGTTGATCTGACGACGTTGCTGATGCCCGTATCCGCCAAGAGTCCTAGCGAGGAATGGTTTAGCTCCCACTCTAAGCCGTGTTCGCTAACCACGGTGTTGGGGGCGATGGCGATGATGGAGAACGTCTTGCCTTCGGCGTCATCGATGGTCCACGACTCGCCTGCGCGAAGGATGCGGGAAACCACCTTGTCCTCGGCAATCCAGACTGGGGCGCCCATGTAGCCTGCGAGCAGGCCCAGTACGGAAAGCGCCATATCCGGACGGCCGCCCGTAGCGCAAGTCGCAACCACTTCGGCACCCGGCCAGCGACGGCGGACGGAATCGAGCGCCAACGCCAGATCGGTATAGTCCTTGTAGGGGTCGTGGCGCTCAACTTCAAAGTCCTCAGCGGCATCAACAAGAGCGCGACCGGCTTCGCTTACCGTGTCGGCATCCCCTACATATACGTCGCAGCCCAGCCCCGCGCCCAGCAACGCATCGAGTCCGCGGTCTACGGCGACAATGTGGTCGCACTCCCCCGCCAGCCTACGCAACAGATCCGCGCTCGCAACCACGGGCGAGCCGCAGACCACTAATACCTTACAAGTCACGGCACTCGCCTATCCCTCAAACGAAAGCACGCGGGGCAGATCCAGCTCTTCATAGCTGTCGATAAAGATATCGCAGTTGGCGTGCACATCGTCGCGCTTCATGCGGCCATGCGGGTCATAGATGCCCACGCGCTTAAAGCCAGCGACCCCAGAGCTCTTAAGGCCAAAGACCGCGTCCTCAAACACCCAGACGCGCTCAAACTTATGCCCATGGCGCTCCTCCAGACGGCGCAGAGCCAGCTCGTACACATCGGGGAACTGCTTGGAGCGTCCCGCCTCGCCCGTCGTGGTAACAAACTCCATGTAAGCATCGAGCCCTGCGCCCGCAAGGGCGGACTGCACCAGCTCGGCCGGTGTGGACGTAGCCACGCACATGGCGATCCCCGCCGCCTTCGCCTGCTTCAAAAATGCCAGGAGCCCCTCGCGCGGCGGCACCTTGGAGTACCCATCAATCAGAATGTCGCTCAGCTCGCGATACAGCTCCTCGCCATTCTCGCCAATGCCCCACGTGTCGTGGTAGGCCTGGCACTCGTCCTCGAGCGACAAATGCTCAAACTGGGCAAAATCGTCGACCGTCACGTCAACTCCGTGGCGGTGCAATAACTCGGGCTGGGCATAGGCCCAAACGGGGGTGCTATTAACCAGCGTACCGTCGCAATCGAAAATAAAAGCGACATTGGGAGCGGCGGTCTGGGACATAAATGTACCTTTCGATGTCAAATGGTAAACAACCTGCTAAAAACGTTTTACCAAACGTCAAACCAACAATCAAAAAACCCTTATTGGTAAAACTGTCAAGAGTTTTACCATCGCAATTCTGCCAGTGGTCTAAACATGGCGCTTACCGATTAAACGCCGCCCAAAAACCACTTTCCTTCATAAAAGTAACGTACAGGTGTTATCGTGGTTTCTGCCGAAAGTTCCACCGAGCACGCGAGGTGGAACGAATCATAGAACTATCGCCGTCCCTTCGATTCGTGCAGCCTTGGACCTTTCGCATCTAGTCACCAAGGCAACACGCTGCCGCGTCATGATGGGATCAAACGTGAGCGATACAAAGCTAAAGCCAACGGCTAAAAAGCCCGCAACCCGTAAAGCCGCCCCGCACGCACCGGAGCTCACCAAGGACGATGTCTATCTATTTGGCATCGGCACGTGGGAGCGCAGCTGGGAAAAGATGGGCGCGCACCCCGACACGCAGAACCGTACGCGCGGCTGGCGCTTTTGCGTTTGGGCGCCCGATGTAAAGAGCGTACATGTCATTGGCGAATTTAACGACTGGGATGAGGAAGCCAACCCGCTGGTGCCCGTGCATACGAGCGCTATTTGGGAAGGCTTTATTCCTGGCGCAGAACAAGGCCAGCTCTATAAATATTTAATCGAGACCAACGAGGGCGAAAAACTGTACAAGGCCGATCCGTACGCCTTCAAGGCCGAGTGCCCTCCGGGTACCGCTAGCGTGCTGTGGACCCTCGATGGCTACAAATGGAACGACGCCGCATGGCTCAAGCGCCGCGCCGGCCACAACCACATGTCGCAGCCCCTTAACATCTACGAGGTGCATATTGGCTCGTGGAAGCGCCACGGCGACGCGCCGCAGGGCGAGCCGGACGAGTATGGCAACTATCCCGGTCCCATGGATCCCTTCCCCGCGCAGCGCGGCGAGTTTTACACCTACGACGACCTGTCGGTGGAGCTCGTGGACTACGTGCGCGACATGGGCTATACGCATATCGAGGTCATGCCGCTCATGGAGCATCCCTTCGATGGCTCCTGGGGCTACCAGACGACCGGCTATTATGCCGCCACTTCGCGCTATGGCGACCCGCAGCAACTCATGCACTTTATCGATGCATGCCACGAGGCAGGCATCGGCGTGATCATGGACTGGGTGCCCGGCGGTTTTTGCGCCGACTCCCACGGCCTTGCCACCTTTAACGGCCACATGCTGTTTGAGCACGAGATTCACCCCAACTGGGGCACGCACAAGTTCGACTTCGCCCGTGGCGAGGTCCGCTCCTTCTTGGTCTCCAACGTACTGTATTGGCTCGAGAACTTCCATGTTGACGGCATTCGCATGGATGGCGTATCCAGCATGCTGTACCTCAACTTTGGCATCGATGATCCCGGCCAAAAGAAGTTCAACAAGTACGGTACCGAGGAGGACTTGGACGCCAGCGCGTTTATCCGTCAGGTCAACTGCGCTGTGGAGGCGCACTTCCCCGACGTGATGATGATGGCCGAGGAGTCCACCGCGTGGCCGCTCGTGACCTACCCGCCGCAGGACGGCGGCCTGGGCTTCCACTACAAGTGGGACATGGGCTGGATGAACGACACCCTGCATTACATGCAGACCGATTTTCCGTGGCGCCCCGGCAACCACGGGCTGCTCACGTTCTCCATCATGTATGCCTTTACCGAGAACTTTATTTGCCCGCTGAGCCACGACGAGGTCGTCCACGGTAAATGCTCGCTGATCGGCCGTATGCCGGGCGACTGGTGGCGTCAGTTTGCCGGCCTGCGCACGCTCGCCTTCTACCAGATGACGCACCCCGGTGCCAAGCTCAACTTTATGGGCAACGAGATCGGCCAGTTTATTGAGTGGCGCTACTACGAGTCCATCCAGTGGTTCCTGACCGAGGAGTACGAGACCCACCGTCATCATCAGGCGTTTATCAAGGCGCTCAACCACCTGTACACCGCCGAGCCCGCCCTGTACGAGCGCGGCTACACCGACGACGGCTTTACCTGGATTGACGCGGACAACTCCAAGCAGTCCATCGTGAGCTTTGTGCGCCAGGGCGAGGACGTCGATGACGATCTGGTGATCCTGATCAACTTTGACCCGGCGAGCTACGAGAGCTTCCGTGTTGGCGTGCCGCGCGAGGGTGACTGGGAGGTCATCTTCGATTCCGACCGTCCCGAGTTTGGCGGCAGCGGCTATGCGGGCGAGGAGCCTTACACCTGCTCGAGCGAGCCCTATCCCTGGAACGGGCAGATGGACTCCATTGAGATTAAGGTGCCCGGCCTGGCAGGCGTGGTGCTTAAGCGCCGCGGCCCCAGCAGCTATAAGCCGCCTGTGGTCGAGGAGCCCAAGAAGGCGACGCGCAAGCGGGCGTCCTCGGTGAAGCCCAAGCCTGCGGCTGCCAAGAAGGCTCCGGCTAAGGCGAAGGCCACGACGACCAAGGCCAAGGCCAAGGCTGCCGCAAAGCCCGCTGCTAAGGCCGCAGCCAAGAAACCGGCTGCCAAAAAGGCCGCTACCAAGGCCAAGTCTGCTTCTGTTAAGCCGTCTGCCAAGGATGCGTAACAAAACCGTTACAGCTGTAATTACCCGCCCCGACGGGGCGTAGGATACAAGTCATAACCGTTCCGGGAGAAACATCCCCGGGGGAAAGGAACGTATGAATAAGATCTTCGACAACAAGCAGGAGTTTACCGAGCTCTATCGCGATGCCGTCATGAGCATTAGCGGCAAGAGCGTCGAGGCCGCCAGCGACCTGGACCGCTTTAACGCCCTGGCCAAGCTCGTGGCCGAGAAGGCCCGCACCGTTGCCACCAAGAGTGACGCCCGCGCCACCGCCGAGGGCAAGAAGCGCGTGTACTATTTCTCGATCGAGTTTTTGATCGGTCGCCTGCTCGACAACTACCTGCTCAACTTTGGCGTGCGCCACATGGTCGCCGAGGCGCTCGACGACATGGGCTTTGACCTGTCCGTCATCGAGAACCAGGAGCCCGATCCGGCTCTGGGCAACGGTGGCCTGGGCCGTCTGGCAGCGTGCTTCCTGGATTCCATGGCAGCCGAGGGCATTGCCGGCTACGGCAACGGCATGCGCTACCGCTACGGCCTGTTTAAGCAGGAGATTGTCAACGGCAGCCAGGTCGAGGCCACCGACGAGTGGCTCACCCACGGCTATCCCTGGGAGGTCCGTCGTCAGGACAAGGCCGTGACCATCAAGTTTGGTGGCCATGTTGAGGGCTTTGAGGAGAACGGCCGCACGTTCTACCGCACGGTGGACACGCAGGACATCCTGGCCGTCCCTTATGACATCCCCGTTGTGGGCTATGCCGGCGAAACCGTCAACAAGCTGCGCGTCTGGGCCGCCGAGCCGGTCGAGGAGCACTTCGATCTGGAGGCCTTCAACCGTGGCGACTATGCTCTGGCCGATGCCGAGCGCGCTGAGGCCGAGGCCATCAGCGCCATCCTCTACCCCAACGACGCCGGCGAGCACGGCCGTCTACTGCGCCTGAAGCAGGAGTACCTGTTTGTTTCCGCCGGTATCTACAGCCTGCTCGACACCTTTGAGAAGGAGCACGGCGCGAACTGGGAGCTGCTGCCGCAGTTTGTGGCCATCCACACCAACGATACCCACCCCGCCATGTGCGGCCCCGAGCTCATGCGTATCCTCATCGACGAGAAGAAGCTCGAGTGGGATGACGCCTGGAACATCGTGACGCAGGTCGTGAGCTACACCAACCACACCATCCTGCCCGAGGCCTTGGAGAAGTGGCCTATCGGCACGTTCTCCAAGCTCCTCCCCCGCGTGTACCAGATCATCGACGAGATCAGCCGTCGTTGGCACGAGTCGTTCGACACCACGAAGGAGGGCTGGCAGGAGCGTCTGCGCCAGACCGCCATCCTGTGGGACGGCGAGATTCGCATGGCCAACCTGTCTGTGATCTGCAGCCACAGCGTCAACGGCGTGGCCAAGATCCATTCCGACATCATCAAGAACATCGTGCTCAAGGACTTCTATGCCCTGACGCCCGAGAAGTTCAACAACAAGACCAACGGCATCTCGCACCGTCGCTTCTTTGCCGAGGCCAACCCCACCTACGCCAAGCTCGTGACCGAGGCCATTGGCGATGGCTGGCTGAAAGACGCCTTTGAGCTTGAGAAACTCAAGGAGTTTAAGGACGACACCGAGCTCCTGAAGGCCGTGGGTGCCTCCAAGCGCGCCAACAAGGAGCGTCTGGCCGCCTACGTCAAGGCCGAGACCGGTCTGGTTATCGACCCCAACACCGTCTTCGATGTCCAGGTAAAGCGCTTCCACGCCTATAAGCGCCAGCTCATGAACATCATGAAGGTGATGGACATCTACAACCGTCGCATCGCCGATCCTAACTTCCACGTGACGCCGACGACCTTCATCTTTAGCGGCAAGGCTGCCTCGAGCTACACCTTTGCCAAGGAGACCATCCGCCTCATTAACTCCGTGGCCGACGTCATCAACAACGATGCCCGCGTCAACGAGGTCATGAAGGTCTGCTTTATCCCCAACTTCCGTGTGAGCAACGCTCAGCTCATCTACCCCGCCGCCGAGATCTCGGAGCAGATCTCCACGGCCGGCAAGGAGGCCTCGGGCACGTCCAACATGAAGCTCATGATGAACGGCGCCATTACGCTGGGCACCCTCGACGGCGCCAACATCGAGATCGCCGACCTGGCCGGCCGCGAGAACGAGGCCATCTTTGGCCTGACCGCTCCCGAGGTCGAGCAGCTCTGGGCATCCAACAGCTACTTTGCGTGGGATACCCTCAACGGCGACCGCGAGCGTCTGGGCCGCGTGATGGACGAGCTCAAGGACAACACGTTTGCCGGCCTTTCGGGCAACTTCGAGAGCATCTACAACGAGCTCATGAACAGCAACGACCCCGACCTGGTCATGGCTGACTTCCGTAGCTACGTGGATGCATGGGAGGCGCTCACGAACAGCTACGGCGACCAGGAGACCTGGAACCGCAAGGCCCTGCTCAACACCGCCTCCTCCGGCTGGTTCTCGAGCGACCGCACCATTCGCGAGTACCGCGACGAGATCTGGCACGCGTAAAGGCGCGCGAGCTCCCTTTGCCGCACGGCATTACTCGACGGGCGTGACAGTGCGCCGCGCCCGTCGCTAATGGGTTAGGAACATCGATGACAGAAGGAGAAATCGATGAGTAAGAAAGAATGCATCGCGATGCTCCTCGCAGGAGGACAGGGCAGCCGATTGGGGGCACTCACCCAAAAGATCGCCAAGCCGGCGGTTAGCTTTGGAGGCAAGTTCCGCATTATCGACTTTTCGCTGTCCAACTGCTCCAACTCGGGCATCGACACGGTGGGCGTTCTGACGCAGTACCGTCCCTACCTGCTGCATGCCTACGTGGGCTCCGGCGAGGCGTGGGATCTGGACAGCCGCGACGGCGGCGTGTCGATCCTGCCGCCGTACGAGACGCAGACCGGTGGCGCCTGGTATGCGGGCACGGCCGACGCCATTACGCAGAACCTCGACTACATCAAGGCCAACGACCCCAAGTACGTCCTGATTCTTTCGGGCGATCACCTGTATCGCATGGACTACCGCAAGATGCTCAAGACGCACATTGAGAACAACGCCGACCTCACGGTGAGCGTTATGCCCGTGCCGTGGGAGGAGGCCAGCCGCTTTGGCATCCTGACCACCGACCCCGAGGACGGCCGCATCACCAAGTTCACCGAGAAGCCCGAGAAGCCCGATTCGAACCTCGCTTCCATGGGCATCTACATCTTCTCGGCCGACGTGCTGATCGAAGCGCTCGAGGAGGACGCTCTGGACCAGCGCTCGAGCCACGACTTTGGCAAGGACATCATCCCCAAGCTGCTCGGCGAGAACAAGCGCCTGTACAGCTACGAGTTCCACGGCTTTTGGAAGGACGTCGGCACCATCGCCAGCTTCCATGAGACCTCGATGGACCTGCTGGGTAACAACCCCGAGTTCGATCTGTTCGACAAGAACTTCCCCATCATGTCCAACATCACCACGCGTCCGCCGCACTACATTGGCCCTGACGGCCGCCTGGACGACTGCCTGGTCTCCAACGGCTGCAAGATCTACGGCACCGCTCGCCACTCGATCCTTTCGACCGATGTCATCATCGAGGAGCGCGCCGTGGTCGAGGACTCCGTGCTGCTGCCGGGTGCGCACGTTAAGAGCGGCGCGCACATCTGCCGCGCTATTTTGGGCGAGAACTCCACGGTCGAAGAGGGCGTGAAGCTCGGCTCTGTCGATACCACCAAGGATACGGCCGTCGTTGGAAATGACGTCGTTATCGGGAAGGGGGAATGATCCGATGATCAATCGCAAGGCCATCGGTTATATCACCGCTAACTACTCTTCGACCTACGGCAGCGTGCTGCTCAAGGACCGCCCCATCGCATCCGTTCCGTTTTTGGGCCGCTACCGCCTGATCGACTTCCCGCTGTCCAACATGATGAATGCCGGCATTAAGACTGTCGGCGTCGTCATGCCGGGTAACTACCGCTCGCTGATCGACCACGTGGGCTCGGGCAAGGACTGGGGCCTGGACCGCAAGAAGGGCGGCCTGTTCATGGTGCCCGGCAACGCGTATGGCACCACCAAGGGCGGCATGCGCTTCCTGCTGCGCGACATCATCTCCAACAAGACGCTGTTCCAGCGCTCGGACATGCCCTATGTTGTGATGATGGGCACCAACATCATCTTTAACATGGACCTCAACACCATCATCGAGGCGCACGAGAACTCCGGCGCTCAGATGACCGTGGTGTACTGCAAGGCCACGCGCAACGTCGATGACGAGACCAAGCTCGAAATTAACGAGAACGGCCGCCTGACGGGCGTGAGCGCCGGTGTCGTGTACGGCGACAACGCCTCCATGGACTGCTGCATCGTCAACCGCGAGACGCTGCTCGAGATCATCGACCACTACCAGGCCGCCGACTATCTGGACCTGCTCGAGGCACTCCAGGGCGACTTTGGTAACATCGACGTGTGCAGCTACGAGTACAAGGGCGAGGTCGTGGGCGTGTTTAGCGAGAAGTCGCTGTATCGCCGCAGCATGGACCTGCTCGACCAGACCGTGGCCGACCAGCTCTTCGATCCCGAGCGCCCGATCCTGACCAAGGCTCACGACGTGCCGCCTTCGCGCTATGCGACCGGCAGCCACGCGTGCAACTCGATCATCTCGGCCGGCTGCATCATTAAGGGCACCGTGCGCAATTCGATCCTGTCGCGCGGCGTCGTGGTCGAGGAGGGCGCATCGGTGACCAACTCGATCATCAACCAGAGCTGCATCATCAAGAGCGGCGCACGCGTCGAGAATGCCATTCTGGATAAGAACAACGTGGTCCCCACCAACACCGAGCTTCGCGGCACGCCCGAGAATATTCTGGTGCTGGGCAAGGCTCCGTTAACTTCTGACACCACCATCGTACGTTAACGTTGGCACCGCAACATCGCTCGTAACATGTAGAATAGCCGCCCGGTTCGCGCCAGGCGGCTATTCTCGAATTGCAACATGGGAGACAATATGGCAGATTCCAGCAAAAAGATGCAGATCGTGTTTGCCTCGGCCGAGTGCGCACCGTTTGTAAAGACCGGTGGCCTGGGCGACGTGGCGGGCTCGTTGCCCGCGGCGCTTGTGCGCGCCGGCGCCGAGGTCATCGTCATGGTGCCCAAGTACGCCACCATCAAGGATGAGTACAAGGCGCAGATGGAGCACTTCTCCGACTTTTACGTGGGCCTGGGCTGGCGCAACGAGTACTGCGGTCTCGAGAAGCTCGAGCACGACGGCGTCACCTATATGTTCGTGGACAACGAGCGCTACTTTGCGCGCGACTACCCGTACGGCTTCTTTGACGACGGCGAGCGCTTCGCGTTTTTCTCCAAGGCCATCACCGAGAGTCTGCAGCACCTGCCGGCCGGTTTTGAGTGTGACATCCTGCACTGCAATGACTGGCAGACGGCACTGGCGCCCGTGTTCTTGCGCGAGTTTTACCAGGGCCTGCCGCTGTATGACCGCGTCAAGACCGTGTTCTCGATCCACAACGTGGCGTTCCAGGGCCAGTTTAGCGACACCGTGATGGAGGACATCCTGGGCGTGGCGCACATTCCCGCGGCCGCCTCGCAGCTGCGTTGCGACGCCTGCAGCATCAACTACATGCTGGGCGCGCTGCACTATGCCGACGCCATCACCACGGTGAGCCCCACCTACGCGAGCGAGATCCAGACGCCCGAGTTTGGCGAGGGCCTGGACGGCGTACTGCGCGAGCGTTCCTACGCGCTGCAGGGCATCCTCAACGGCATTGACGTGGCGGCCTTTGACCCGGCAACCGACAAGCGCATTGCCGCCAACTACACGGTTGACGACCGTTCCGGCAAGGCCGTGTGCAAGGCCAAGCTGCAGGAGGAACTGGGGCTCGAGGTGCGCGACGACCGCCCGCTTATGGTGATGGTCACGCGCCTGACGCGCCAGAAGGGCATGGACCTGGTCATGTACGCGCTCGACCGCATCCTGTCCGGCGGCGTTCAGGTGGCCGTGCTGGGCACCGGCGACCGCGACTACGAGGACGGTCTGCGCTACTTCCAGGACAAGTACCCCGGCACCATGGCCGCGCGCATCGAGTTCGATCCGGCGCTGTCGCAGCGCATGTACGCTGCCGCCGATATGTTCCTGATGCCTTCGAAGTTTGAGCCCTGCGGCCTGTCGCAGATCATCGCCATGCGCTACGGCACACTGCCCATCGTGCGCGAGACCGGTGGCCTGAAGGACACCGTGATCCCGTATAACGAGTTTACCGGCGAGGGCACGGGCTTCTCGTTTACCAACTTTAACGGCGACGAGATGGGCGACGCGGTGTTCCGCGCAGCACGCCTGTTCTGGGATAACCGTGAGGCATGGAACCAGCTAGTCACGCAGGCCATGAGCCAGGACTTTAGCTGGACGCGCTCGGCCGACAAGTATCTGGACCTGTACTTCTTTATGCACCCGGAGATTGAGCGCCCGGCGGCTGTGGAGGCTGCTACGGCCGTAGAGGAGCCGGTTGCTGATGAGGCCGAGCCTGCGGCGCCCGTTAAGGAGCCCGCTGCTGCTGAGGAGCCCAAGGTCGAGGAGAAGCCGGCTGAAGCTGACCCGGTTAAAGCCGATCCTGAGGTGAAGCCCGCAGCGAAGCCTGCCGCCAAGAAGACGACGGCTCGCAAGACGACGGCTAAGAAGGCTACGACCACGAAGGCCGCTGCGAGCAAGACCACCGCTGCCAAGGCAACTACTGCCAAGGCATCGACCACGCGCAAGCGCACGACCGCCGCTGCCAAGAAGGCCAACGAGGTCGAGGCTGCTCCCGAGGTAAAGGCCGCCGCCGAGGCTAAGCCTGCGGCAAAGGCTCCGGCCAAGACCGCTGCCAAGAAGACGGCTGCAACCACCAAGAAGGCAACGGCAGCCAAGAAGACCACGGCTACGAAGTCGACGACGGCCAAGGCCGCTACGACGAAGGCCGCCGCGAAGACGGCCCCGAAGGCTACTGCAAAGCCGGCCGCCAAAGTCGAGGAGACGCCCGCTGAGTCTAAGGCTGAGGCAGCTGTCGAGGCAAAGCCGGCCGCCAAGACCACCACGCGCAAACGCGCCGCGACGACGGCCAAGAAGACCACGACCAAGGCTGCAGCTCCCAAGGCAGAGGGTAAGGCCGAGGACAAGCCCGCAGTAAAGGCCGAGCCGACTCCGAAGGCTGCCGAGGTTAAGGCCGCTCCCAAGACTAAGGCAGAGACCGAGCCCGCCAAGGAGACCCCGGTCTCCCCCGCCGTTCCGGCCGAGGAAAAGGCTCCGACCAAGAAGACCTCCGTCCGCAAGGCAACGGCCGCCCGCAAGCGCCGCTAATCCGGACGATTAAAACTTATTCCTCAACGCAAAAGAGGGCGCCCCAACCAGGCGCCCTCTTTTGCGTTGAACTTCGCATTAAAAAGAGGGCCGGTTTACTACGACAAAATGGCTCCGGCAGACCACGGCGAGTAATCTTCGAAATTAAGAACGTTTCTACCTGCGGTTTTAATATCACCAAAATGACTGTGGTTGAGATCATTCAATTCGTCGTAGTAAACCGAAGTACTTTTGTTTGGCTACAAATAGTATCGGTATAGACGTTCTTAAATATCGCGATAATTTGGGTGGTAAAACGATTTTCTAGGACAACCGTTCGCCGATGGTAAACGGATGTTGTTTATACAGCCTGTGTACAACAGATATACTTATATCTTGTGCGTAAAGCCCATGGCCCGCAGGCCGTGATTCTATTGAACTGGACCGTATTATGAGATTGATTCACAACAGCCGTCTACCGCAGTTTCGCACTCCGTTTGGCGCTGTGACCACTGGAACTTCCGTTTCGCTCTCGGTGATTTTGGAGGATGCCGACCCCAACCAGGCAACGCTTACGCTGCGCACCTGGGTCGATGAGATCGGTGAGTCTCTGTATCCCATGACGCACGAGGGCGACGGCATATTTACCGTAGAGCTTGAGTGCACCGAGCCCTGTCTTATCTGGTACAGCTTTATCTGCAATATCGAGGGTCAGCCCGAGGTCCGTTTGGGCGCGCCGCAGGGTCGCACCGGTGGCGAGGGCGTAACTTACAACTACGCCGAGGTCCCGTCCTTCCAGATCACCGTCTACAAGCACCGCAAAGTTCGTCCTGAGTGGTACGAGCGTGGCATGGTCTACCAGATCTTCCCCGACCGCTATGCCCGCGACGAAAACTGGCGCGAGCGCACGCTTACCGAAGTTGAAAAACCGCGCAAAGGAATCCAGCGCCGCATGGTCGAGGACTGGAACGAACCGCCCGAGTACGAGCGTGCCGAAGACGGCTCCATCAAGACCTGGGATTTTTACGGCGGTTCGCTCAAGGGTATCCAAAATGACCTGCCCCGCATTGCCGAGCTAGGCTTTACGGCCATCTACCTCAACCCCATCTTTGAGGCCGCGAGCAACCACCGCTACGACACGGCCGACTACACCAAGATCGACCCGATTCTGGGCACCGAGCAGGACTTTACCGAGCTGTGCGAGGCGGCCGAGAAGCTTGGCATTTCCATCATTCTGGACGGTGTGTTCAACCATACGGGCGACGACTCGATCTACTTTAACCGCTACGGCAATTATCCCGGCGTCGGTGCTTGGCAGAGCGAGGACTCGCCGTGGCGCGATGCATTTTACTTCCATGAGGACGGTTCGTATGACTGCTGGTGGGGCGTGGGCAACATGCCCGCCATCAATGAGAGCTCCGAACTGGTGCGCGAGCGGCTCCTGGGCAAGGACGGCGTGATCCGTAAATGGCTGCGCGCCGGTGCCCATGGCTGGCGACTCGATGTGGCCGACGAGCTTTCCGACGACTTCCTGGCCGAAATCAAAAAGGCCGTGCTCGCCGAGAAGCCCGACGCACTGCTGCTAGGCGAAGTCTGGGAGGACGCTTCCAACAAGATCAGCTATGGCCACCTGCGTCGCTATCTGCAGGGCTCGGAGCTCGACTCCGCCATGGACTACCCCTTCCGCGACATGGTCATCGGCTTTTTGATGGGCTACAAGAACGCTTACCAGGCAGCCGAGGATATCGAAACCCTGCGCGAGAACTACCCGCGCGAGGCACTGGCCTGCGCGCTCAATCTGCTTTCGAGCCACGACCGTCCGCGCATCATCTCGGTGCTCGGCGGTGGCCCCGACGAGTCGCAGCTGCCCGAGAGCGAGCGCAGCAAATGGCGCCTGGACGAGAACTCGATGGGTCTGGCCAAGAGCCGTTTTTGGCTGGCGACGCTCATGCAGATGACCTTCCCGGGCGTACCCTCAATCTATTACGGCGATGAATACGGCTTGGAGGGCCTCACCGATCCGGGCAACCGCCGTACCCTGCCGACCAAGGACCAACTCCACGACTTCGACACACTGGCCATCGTTAAGAACGCGTCTGCCGTGCGCCGTGCGCTGCCCTTTATGGTCGATGGCGAGATCAAGGCCTTTGCGCTCAACGACGAAGTCTTGGCTTACACCCGCACGGGCAAAGACGGCGAGGCCGCGACGGTTATCATCAACCGCAGTCTGCGCAATTCGCACCGCGTGACGATTCCGGCGCTCGGCGAATGCGCGAGCGACGTGATCAGCGGTCACGAGTGCGAGATCCACAACGGTACCGTCACGCTCGACCTGTACCCGCTGGGCTCTTCGATCATCTATCACCATGCCGAGAAGCGCCTGCAGGAGCCGCTCGATCATGGCGCGGGCGTTGTGTGCCACATCACCTCGGTGCCGACCGATGACGGCAAGCCCGGCACAATCGGTGCGCCCACGCGTCGCTTTATCGACCATCTGGCCGCTATGGGCATGCGCTACTGGCAAGTCCTGCCCGTCAACCCCACGGACTTCTTCCGCTCCCCCTACGCCGGCCCCTCGGCCTTTGCAGGCAATATTGATCTGCTACCCGAGAGTCACGAGGAGCTGGCCGCCGACTTTGCTGCATGGAAGGCTCACGGCGGCGAGGATGCCGACCCGCTGTACACGGCGTTTAAACATCGCAACGCCGACTGGCTCGAGAAGTACTGCGTCTACATGGCCGTTAAGAAGTACTTTGAGGGCGAGTCGCGCCACGATTGGCCGGCAGATGTCGCGCGCTACAACGAGTATCTGATCGATGACAAGCGCTTCCACGACGAGGCCGAGCTGCAGGCGTACATGCAGTATCGCTTTGACCTTGCCTGGTGCGAGCTCATGAACTATGCGCACAAGAAGGGCATCGAGGTCATCGGCGATATCCCGATGTATGTCTCGGACGATTCGGCCGACGCGTGGAGCGAGCCCGAGAACTTCTGGCTGTCCGATACCGGCAAGGCGATTGAGATTTCGGGCGCGCCGCCCGACAACTTTGCGCCCGAGGGCCAGGTGTGGGGCAACCCCACCTTCCGATGGGATCGCATGAAGGAGAACGGCTATCGCTGGTGGCTCGACCGCCTGCGCCGTGCGTTTTCGCTCTACGACCGCGTGCGCCTGGACCACTTCCTGGGCTTCCACAGCTACTTTAGCATTCCCGCCGGTAAGGCCTGTGCCGACGGCCGCTGGCTGGCAGGCCCGGGCAAGGACCTGTTCCAGACCGCCTATGAAGAGCTGGGTCCGCTCAACTTTATCGCCGAGGACCTGGGTTACCTGACGCCCGGCGTTCGCGCCATGGCTTCGACCTGCGGCTTCCCCGGCATGGACGTGCTGGAGTTTAGCGACTACGACGTTCGTTGCGGAATTCACCCCACACCGGGAAAGATCCTGTACACCTCGACGCACGACACCTCGACACTTGCCGGCTGGTGCACGCGCTCCTTTGCAGGCGGCGATGAGCCGAGCGGCATTACATTGGCAAGCGAGCTCATGGGCAATGCCCTGGCAAGCGGTGCACCGCTCGTGATGATGCCGCTGCAGGACGTGCTGGGACTGGGCGACGATGCACGTATGAACGTGCCGGGTGTAGCCACAGGCAACTGGACATGGCAGGCTGACGAGGCCGACGTTGCTGCAGCCGAGGAGAAAACTGCGAAGCTCCTGCGCAACACTCATAGATTCTGGGGCGAAGCGTGATAAAACCCCCGATATAGGGTACAGTTACAGCTGTTTGAATTTTTGCGGGCAGAGCGATCTGCCCGCTTTGTGCTGAAAAGGAAGTATTATGGCGCGCTACGATTACAAGTGCACGAGCTGCGGCAACGTGTTTGAGGTTGAGCACCCCATGTCCGAGACGCCCGAGGTCGTATGCCCTAGCTGCGGTGCCCCGGCATCCAAGACGTTCTCGGCCAGCGGCATTAAGTTCGAAGGCAGCGGTTTCTACAACACCGACCAGCGAAGCGGTGGTTCCAGCACCAACGCCACCAGCGGCTGCTGCGCCAACTGCCCGCATAGCCACTAGGAACCAAACAGCCCCGCGACCGACATCGATCGCGGGGCTGTTTCTTTGCGCTATAGGTGGCTCTATGAGTTGCGGTGAAATAAGGACTTTTTGGCGGGTAGATGCCGCTATTCAATCCCTATTTCAACGCAACTTAGTAGTTACTTGCGAATCAGGCGGGCGCAGAAGTGGCCGTCGTAGGAGTCGGCGTTTACCGGCACGCTTTGGAAGAGGCCTTGATCGTTCTGGCGTACGGATACGAGTTTCTTGGCCTGATCGAACTCAGGGAGTTGCAGAATCTGCGCCTCGGAGAGCGGTGCGACGCTAAAGTCGGCGCCCTCGGAAGAGGCCAGGAAGGCATCCACGACCTGCGTGTTCTCTTCATCAAAAACCGAGCAGGTGGCATAGATGAGCTCTCCGCCGGCGGCCACGCGCGCAGAAGCCTCCTTAAGCATCGTCAGCTGAAGCTTGGGTAACTCGGTCGTCACATCATTCTCGGTTAGGCGCCACGGGATCTCAGGATGACGGCGCATGGTGCCGGTGCCCGAGCACGGCGCATCGATAAAGACCGTGTCGAACTTAACCGGCTCTCCAAGCATGGCATCAAACGATGTGAGCACCTCATCAAGCTCACAGGCATCACCCGAAACCGTACGAACGCCCTGAATACCGGCCTTATGCAGGCGAGCGAGATTCAGATCGCACTTGCGGTCATGAAGATCAAGTGCCGTATGCTGACGCTCATAGCCGGCGCGCTTAGCCTGGCACATCATCACATAGGTCTTGGTACCGCGACCGGCACCAATCTCAAGGCAGCATCCAGGGCGCGTGGCAGCCGTGGCGATAAGCTGCGCGTTGAGATCAGACGCCACCGCGGCAGCACGCTCAAACACACCCGAAGCAACGGTAACCTGGGCATCAACCGGGGCATGGCAGCCCGGGAAGACAGGCGCGACGAGCTGCGAGATATACGGATCGGGCTTGTTCGCAAAGGCGTTCTCATGCAGGGCCAGAGGCGCGGGGGCCAGATTGCCAGCAAAGTTGAGCGCACCCTCTGGGGTATCGAACGAGGCCATAATACGAGCGCAAAGCCAACGCGGCAGACCCATCAGGCGCGACAGACGAACCAAGCGTCGCTCAGACTCATCTACATCGGACGCAGTGGCAAAGTTCTCAACGTTGTCCGCGACCTTATGGAGCACGGCATTGGCCAAACCAGCGGCAGACTTAGCTCCGCTGCGCACCAGCTCAACGCCCTGACTCACCGCAACGCGGCCAGGCGTATGCAGATAGAGCATCTCGAAGGCCGAGATGCGAAGCGCCATGCGAACACGCGGCGCGACCTTTTTGGGCTTATCGAGAAACTGATCGAGCAGTTCATCCAAAATACCCTGTGTGGCGGCAACACCGAGCGCCAAGCGAGCGGCAAACGCGGAATCGCGTTGATCAATGGCCTTGGCAGAAGCACGGGAAGACAACACGTCGCGTGCATACATACCGCGGCGATCGGCCTCCATCAATATATCGAGCGCAAGCTTGCGCGCGGGTGACAGCTTGCTCATGACAAAACACCCCACGAAAGATCGGCGCCCTGCAGGCCAGCAGCCCAGGCAGAAGCAGACATAGCACGCTTGCCATCGGGCTTAACCTCGAGCAATTCAACCGAGCCATCGGAAAGACCAAGGTAAACACGCTTGTTCTTAACGTCAACGGCGCCCTCGTCAAGCGAGACATCGGCCGGTGCAGCATCGAGCACGCGCACGGTCTTGCCGGCAATCACGCATCGGGCAGGCGCGGTATCGGACGAGGCCAGCACATGACGCACGCAATTGAGCGCCCCCATCTGCGGATCAAGACGCATCTCCTGCTTAGAAATCTTGGCGGCATGGGTAACAAGCGACTCATCCTGCTCAGTCCACACGGCGGTGCCATCGGAAAGCGAAGGAAGCGTATCGGCAAGCAATTTACCGCCAAGCTCAGCAAGCTCCATGGTCAGCGCCTCAGCATGCTTACCGGCAACCGACGTGGAAGCCTGAGCACAATAAGCGCCAGTATCCACGCCATGCCCGATGCGCATGATAGAAACGCCAGCAACCTCGTCACCAGCGAGAATCGCACGCTGAATAGGAGCAGCCCCACGCCAACGAGGCAGCAAGGACGCATGAACATTCACAATGCCGAGCGGCGCCATATGCAGCACCTCATCGGGCAAAATGCACCCATAAGCAGCCACGCAGAAAATGTCAGCCTGGACAGCCTGAAGCGCCTCAACAACCTCAGGCGTCATACGATTGGCCTCAACAACCGGCAACCCCAACTCAAGCGCCTTAGCCTTAACAGGAGACGGCTCCAACTTTTTACCACGCCCACGAACAGCATCAGGACGAGTAACAACAAGCGCAATCTCATTCCCAGCCTCAACAAGCGAAACCAGCGAAGGCTCAGCAAAATCAGGCGTACCCATAAACACAATACGCATAAAGGACGTCTCCCCTCAACCAAAGCCGAGACGGCTACAAAGAACAGCGGAAAGCCAAGTACCCGGCCCATCCGCAAGAACAATTCAACAAAAACAAATATACCCAAAACCAAAGAAAGAGCCGCAATAAAAGCAGCTCTTCCAACAAAGCAATTATCAGCGAAGACGCCCTTCCCTGGCCCGACGGCACCCGGGCGAGTCAAGCAGCGTCAACGTAGTCCCCGGGGCGCCCGCCTATATCGTCCCGCGCGCAGTTTCGCAGCGCAGCGAGAATGTTTGAGCACGGGATGATATAGGCGGGCGCCCCGGGGACGGACAAACCTACTCCGTCTCGCCCGGTCGAGCGCCGCGGGCCAGGGCGTCCTGGTACTCCTTGACGGCCTTGATCCTCTGCATCGGCTTGAGTCGCTCGAACATGGTATTGCCGTGCAGGTGATCGATCTCGTGCTGCAGGCACACGCAGAACAGGTCGCCTGTGGCCTCATAGCGAATCAGGTTGGCATCCAGGTCATACGCCTCGACGACAACGTGATCGGGACGCTCGATCTCGCAGCTAATGCCGGGGATGGAAAGGCAGCCCTCGCTAAACGGCACCAAATGGTCACTCTGCTCGACAATGACGGGGTTGATGAGCACGTACGGGTCGTAATCGTTCTTGTCGCTGTAGTCGCAGTCGATGGTGACGAGCTGAATGAGCTCACCGATCTGCGGGGCGGCCAGGCCGCAACCGCCGTTGTCGAACATCATCTTCTTCATCTTCTCGGCAAGCGCCTCAATCGCCGGGGTGATCTCCTCGATGACGGCGCACTCCTGGCGCAGACGAGGGTCGGGCGACAGTACGATTCCGTTGGCTTCCATGGCCATCCTTTCGGGTTGTTACATCAAATCATAGGCATCGACGTCAACGCTCACGCTCACGCCGCGCATGGAGCCCGCCTCTTTGAGGCAGGCGTCGATATCATCAGAGACATGGTACCCCACGGGCGACTTCACAAGCAGATGGAAGCGGTAACGGTCCTTGGCTCTCTCGATTACACACGAAGCCGGGCCCAGCACCTGCGGCACCGCGCTGCCCGCCCGCAAAAAGTCTGGCGCGGCGGCATGCCAGCGGCGCTTAAGAAGCTTTGCAATGCGCCCGATGTAGTCGTGCGCGTCGTCTCGGTTCGCCGACCACACCAAAATGTTGACCAGGCGAATAAACGGCGGGTACAGCGCGTCGCGGCGCTGATCCAGGTCGTAGTCGGTAAAGATCGAACGGTCGTGCTCAGCGACGGCGCGAATGACCGGATCCTCGGGCAGGTAGGTCTGGATGATCACCTCACCGGGACGATCGCCGCGACCGGCACGGCCCGCCACCTGTTCCAGCAGGTCGTAGGCGCGCTCCCCTGCGCGGAAGTCCGGCAGCTTGAGGGCAAAGTCGGCATTGACCACGCCCACAAGCGTGACCTCGGGAAAGTCAAGGCCCTTGGCGATCATCTGCGTGCCCAGCAGCACCGCACAATCGGCGGCATCGAACTGCTCGAGCAGTTTTTTGTGCGCATCCTTGCCGCGCGTGGAATCGGCATCCATGCGAATGATGGCGACATCCTCGGGCAGCATCTGGTGCAGCGCGTCCTCGATCTGCTGAGTGCCCAGGCCCATTTTTGCCAGATAGCGGCTACCGCATTTGGGGCAACGACTCGTGGGCGCGGGATACGGCTGCACGCGCCAAGACGATCCGCAGGTGTGACACTGCAGCGTGTGCGTGCGCTCGTGATACGTAAGCGCGGTGGAGCAGTGGTTGCAGGTTGGGACGCAGCCGCACTCGCGGCACATCAGGAACGGCGCAAAGCCACGGCGGTTATGTAGTAGCACTGCCTTCTCGCGGCGCTCGACCACACGCTCCAGACCTTCCATCAAGGGTTTTGAGAACATAGAGCGGCTGCCGTGCGAGAACTCGCGGCGCAGGTCGGCAATGCGGACTGTCGGCAGCACGGCGTGTCCCGGGCGCTCGGGCATCTCGACGCGCGTCCAGGTGGCACCGTTATACGTGCCACGGCGGCAGCGGTCGAGGGCCTCGGCCGAGGGCGTGGCGGAGCCCAACACGAGCGGGCAGCGGTAGCGCCGCGCCATCTCGGCCGCCACCTCGCGCGCATGGTAGCGCGGACTAGAGCCCTGCTTGTAGCTGGTCTCGTGCTCCTCGTCGATGATGATGAGACCCAAGTCGCTGAGCGGGCAAAAGAGCGCCGAGCGGGCGCCGACTACCACGCGGGCCGCACCGCTGGCGACCATATCCCACTGGTCCAGACGCTCGCCGGCCGAAAGGCGCGAATGGAACACGGCGACCGTCTCGCCAAAGCGCGAACGGAAGCGGCCGACGGTCTGGGCCGTCAGCGAGATCTCGGGCACGAGCACGCAGGCCGAACGGCCGGTCGCCAGCACGCGCTCAATCGCCGAGAGGTAGACCTCGGTTTTGCCGGAGCCGGTGACGCCGTCGACCAGCACCACGTCGCCATGAGCGTCCAGACGGGCGCGCTCAATCTGCGCGAGTGCCTGTTGCTGGCCGTTGGTAAGAGAGACCGGCGCCTTGCCGCTTGCCGAGGACAGCGTGGTCTGCTCGCTGCAACCGCGCCAGGCACGGCGCTCCTCCACCACCACGACGCCGCGTTTTTCGAGCGCCTTGATGGTCGCCGACATACTGTTATAGAGCAGGTTGAGGTCGCGCGTCGTGACCGGGCCGCACTGGAGCGCCTCGATGAGCTGACGCTGACGGACCGCGGTCTTTGGCGGCGTGTAGTCGAAACCCTCGGGCGTGAGCATGACCCAGCGGTTTTGGATGGGTTTAACGGCAGGGCGCTCAACGGTCCACACGCCGTCATCGCCCTTGACCACGCGCGGGCTTCCGCCCGGAGGCAAGAACAGGCGCAGGCACTCGGAAAGCGTCGCAACATACTCGCGGCTCATCCAACGTGCAATACGGGCGGACTCGGCGCCAAAGAGCGGTTTGCTGAGGATGGTCTCGATGGGCTTGATGCGCGCGGTGTCGAGGGTAATGTTGCCTTGCAAGTCGCCCAGTTCGGGCGCAATATCGACGATATAGCCTGCGGCAGCACGGTTACCAAAGTGGACCAGGACCGTGGATCCGATCTGCGCCTCGTTGGCAAGGGACCGGGGGATACCGTAGGCGAATGGCTCGGACAGCGCACGGGTCGGGATGTCGAGGACCACGCTCGCGTAGGCGGCAACGGGCTCGGGCGCGGACTCGGGCTTGGCCTGCTCGGCCGAGCGGTCGGGCTTTTCGAGGGCCTGTTTTGGTTCCGGCGAACCAAACAGCGAAAGTTGCTCGGCTATGGCCCCAGCACCTCCTATCCCATACGTCTACAGAAACAAGAGCCCCGCTCTGAGTGAACGGGGCTCGGATACATACATTTGCGCAGCGATTACAGCGCCATCGTGCGGGCGCGGTCGATGCGCGCCAGGCAGTCGTCGCGGCCGACGAGCGCCATGGTCTCGCCCAGCGGAGGACTCACCATGTTGCCGCAGACGGCGACGCGCACGGCCTGGAACACCACGCGCTTCTTAAGGTCCATCTGCTCGGGAAGCGGCTCAAGCGCGGCGTCAATGTTGACAGCCGTCCACTCGTCCACGCCCTCGAGCGCGGCCTTGGCGGCATCCAGAATGGCACCCATGCCTTCCTTGGCCAGGCCCTTGTTGACGGACTTCTCGTCATACTCAAGCGTCTCGGCCGTAGCAAAGATGGGAGCGGCGACGGTCACGGCGTCGGCCGGCATCTTGGTGCGCGGCTTAACGATGGCAGCAAGCGCATCGATCCAATCCTCGCCGTACTCGACATTACCCTCGATAAGACCCGCCTCGTGCAGCTCGGGGACCATGATCTCATCGGCAAACTGAGCATCGGACATGCCATTGATGTACTCGGCATTAACCCAATCAAGCTTCTTGGGGTCGAAGGTCGCCGGGTTCTTGGAGATGCGGTCGAGCGAGAACTTGCTGGCCAGGACATCGCGCGGGATGATCGTGGTCTCGCCGTCGAGCGACCAGCCGAGCAGCGCCAGATAGTTGACGAAGGCGTCGGACAGGTAACCGGCGTCGCGGTACTCCTCCACCGAGGTGGCGCCGTGGCGCTTGGAGAGCTTTTTGCCGTCGGCACCCAAGATCATGGAGATGTGGGCGAACGTGGGCACGGGCGCGCCGAGGGCCTCGTAGACCATGACCTGACGCGGGGTGTTGGACAGGTGGTCGTCGCCGCGGATGACATGGGTGATCTTCATCATGGCGTCGTCGACGACAGTCGCGAAGTTGTACGTGGGCGTGCCATCGGAGCGGAAGATGACAAAGTCGTCGAGCTCCTTGGCATCGAAGGTCACCTCGCCGTGGACGGCATCGTGGATAACGACGTCGCCGCGGTCCTCGGGCACCTTGATGCGAAGGACGTAGGACTCGCCGGCCTCGATGCGACGGCGGGCCTCCTCGGGATCAAGATTGCGGCAACGGCGCTGATAGCCCTGGAAGGGGTCCTTGCGCTCCTGCGCGGCCTTGCGGTCGGCGTCGAGCTGCTCCTTGGTGCAGAAGCAGGGATAGGCCTTGCCCTCGTCCCAAAGCTTCTGGGCGGCCTGCTTGTACAGGTCCAGGCGCTCGGTCTGGGCGTAGGGGCCAAAATCGCCGCCCACCTCGGGACCCTCGTCCCAGTCCAGGCCCAGCCAACGCATGGCGCGCAGGATGATCTGCGTGTTCTCGTCGGTAGAGCGGGTGGGGTCGGTGTCGTCGATGCGCAGGATGAACGTGCCGCCGTTTGCACGGGCGAAAGCCCAGTTATAGATAGCGGTGCGGGCGCCGCCAATGTGCAGCTTGCCCGTCGGTGAGGGTGCAAAGCGGACGCGAACGTCTGATGCCATGGAAATCTCCTCGATTGCAGGATGGATGTCTAACCGCACCATTATAAAGCATCAAAGCAACCTCCGCACAAAGGGCACCGACCTACTCATTGGGGACAGACTTAAATGACCAGTCATTGGACAACCTGTCGGCACTTAGGTAAGGGTGGTCATTTAAGTCTGTCCCCAATGAGTAGGTGCGGAAAGGGTGTGAATGTTTGATTTACGCGCTATGATGAGCCCTTGCATAGAGAGCCCGGCGGAATGGTAACGGTCGCCGGGACACGTTTTTGAAAGGACAATCATGTCAGAAGAACTTCGTTCCATCCCGCCCCAACACGGGTCCTTTGTTTTTACGTCGGAGTCGGTGACCGAAGGTCATCCCGATAAGATCGCTGACCAGATCAGCGACGCCGTCCTCGACGCAATCCTCGCCAAAGAAATAGAGCTCCAGGAGCAGGGCTACATCGCCCCCAACGGCGTGCCCGCCAACGTGGAGAACGTCCGCTGCGCATGCGAGACACTCGTGACCACCGGCACCGTCATCGTCGCCGGCGAGATTCGCACCCAGGCCTACGTCGACGTACAGGAAATCGCCCGCGGCGTTATCCGACGCATTGGCTATAACCGTGCCAAGTTCGGTTTTGACTGCGACACCTGCGGCGTTATGAGCCTCATCCACGAGCAGTCGCCCGATATCGCCCAGGGCGTCGACGAGTCCTTCGAGACCCAGACCGGCGCTACCACCGACCCGATCGACCTGATCGGTGCCGGCGACCAGGGCATGATGTTCGGTTATGCCTCCAACGAGACCAAGACCCTCATGCCCATGCCGCACTACCTGGCGAGCCGCCTGGCCGAGCGCCTGGCCGCCGTGCGTCACGACGGCACCCTCGCCTATCTGCGTCCCGACGGCAAGACCCAGGTCACCGTGCGCTACGAGGAAGGCAAGCCCGTGGAGGTCACGACCATCGTCATCTCCACGCAGCACGCCGCCGAGATCGAGGACATGGGCAAGATCAAGGCCGACCTCATCGAGCACGTCATCACCCCGGTCATGGCCGCCGAGAACATGCCGTGGGACAACGCGGACATCTACGTGAACCCCACCGGTCGCTTTGTCGTGGGCGGCCCCATGGGCGACACGGGCCTCACCGGCCGCAAGATCATCGTCGACACCTACGGTGGCTACGGCCGTCACGGCGGCGGTGCCTTTAGCGGCAAGGACTGCACCAAGGTCGACCGCTCCGCAGCGTATGCCGCGCGCTGGGTCGCCAAGAACGTGGTCGCCGCCGGTCTGGCCGACCGCTGCGAAGTCGAGCTTGCCTACGCCATCGGCGTGTCCAAGCCCCTCTCAATCATGGTCGACACCTTCGGTACCGCACATGTTGCCGAGGACAAAATCGTTGAAGCCGTAGAGAAGACCTTCGACCTGCGCCCGGGCGCAATCATCCGCGACCTCGACCTGCGTCGCCCCATCTACGAAAAGACGGCAGCCTACGGTCACTTCGGTCGCGAAGACGCCGACTTCACCTGGGAGAAAACCGACCGAGTCGAAGAACTCAAAGCAGCCTGCGGACTGTAAGCTTACCCGAAAAGCTACAGCCAAAAACAACGTACCAAAAGAAGTACCGGCTCCAACCGGTACTTCTTTTTTATTTAAAGGTGGTGAAGATGAGCCTACCTGGGACATGGAATAGGTCATAGGCCGATAAATTTCGCAGCAGAGCGACTCCAACCATGTATCCTAAGTTCCGAGGGCTTTGGTATTTGGTCGGTCGCGAGTTCCGCACGAGCCGGAGAGCACTTAATGTGCTCTCCGTGCGAGTCAGGACTGCCCGAGCAGGCGACCAAATACCAAAGCCCTCGGAACGGCGGGACAGAGTATGCCCCGCCCCTCGGGACGAAGGGATAGGACAGGAGCACCCATGGCAGGCAAGCCGCAAACACTAGCTACGACCTCGGCATTCGAGATCTTGGGCCCCGTCATGGTCGGCCCCAGCTCATCGCACACCGCCGGCGCCCTGCGCTGCGCCCAAGTTGCCGCCAGCCTGCTGGAAGGCCGCATCACCAAAGTTACCTTTGGCCTGTGGAACTCCTTCGCCCACACCTACCGCGGCCACGGCACAGACCGTGCGCTCGTCGCGGGCATACTGGGCCTCGACACCGATGACGAGAACATCAAGCAGGCCTTCGACCTCGCGCGCGAGCAGGGCCTCGAATATCACTTTGACATCAAGGGCGACGACGCCTCCATCCACCCCAACACCGTCGACATCGAAATGGTCGACGACACGGGCGCCACGGCACAGGTCCGCGGCGAGAGCCTGGGCGGCGGCAAGATGCGCATCAGCCGCATTAACGGCGTCGGCGTCGACATCTCGGGCATGTATTCCACGCTCTTCGTGGCGCACAAGGACGTCCCCGGTGTACTCGCCGCGCTCACCAACCTGCTCGCCTACGCCCACGTGAACATCGCATTCTGCCGCACCTACCGCACCGAAGTGGGCGGCCAGGCCTACTCCGTCTTTGAGACCGACGGCGCGCCCGACGACACCGTTATCCCGATGCTACGCAAGCTCGACAATGTTGATTACGCGACCTTTATCGAGCTCCCCGGTTCTGCCTCGTCGCTCTCCCCCGGCGTCTCGGCCAAGGAAATCTTCGACGACGGCGAGCAGCTGCTCGATGCGTGTGAGGAACAGGGGCTCAGCATCGGCGCCGTCATGGCCGTTCGCGAGGCGCGTCTGACCGGCGAGGCCCACGCCGTCGCCGCCATGCGCCGCGTGCTCGACGTCATGCGCGAGGAGACCACGGCCCCACTCGCAAATCCGCTGCGCTCACTCGGCGGGCTTATCGGCGGCGAGGCTAAACTCGTCGATGCCACAGGCCGCAACGATTTGAGTGAAAGCCTGATGGGCGTCGTCCAGACCGACGCCGTGGCCCGCGCGATGGCCGTGCTCGAGCGTTCCGCCACGATGGGTGTGATCGTCGCAGCTCCGACGGCAGGATCCGCGGGTGTTGTGCCCGGCTGCGTGCTGGCGCTTGCCGATCGCCTGCAGCTCGACGACGAGCAGGTCATGGACGCGCTCTACTGCGCAGCCGCCATCGGCCTCAACCTCACCACGAGCGCCTGCGTCGCCGGCGCCGAGGGCGGCTGCCAAGCCGAGGTGGGAAGCGCCGCTGCCATGGCAGCCGCCGCGCTGGTGCAGATGCTCGGCGGCACGCCCGAGCAGGCGCTCGACGCCAGTTCCATCGCGCTGAGTAACCTGCTGGGCCTCGTTTGTGACCCCGTCGGTGGCCTCGTGGAGGTGCCCTGCCAAAACCGCAACGCCATTGGCGTGGCAGCGGCCTTTAGCTCGGCACAACTCGCCCTCGCGGGCATTAAGAGCTTGGTGCCGTTTGACCAGATGGCACATGTCATGCTCTCGGTGGGTCACGCGTTGCCGGCCACGCTGCGAGAGACGGCAAAGGGCGGCATCGCGCAGGCTCCGGCCGCACTTTCGGCCTGTGCAAAATGCGGTGTGTGCGGATAGCGACTAAGAACGACTCAAAGGTGGGACATTTGTCCCAGCTCTTTCGAATGCCACCGTTTCCGTACCACAAACAGCAGGGCAATCGCTATAATGCAAGCCCAGTAAAAACACGATGAACCGCAAGGCGAAAATCGAAGGATATGCATACGATGTCGCAAAACGATCGAACTCAACTGATTCCCGATCCGCAGCAGCCGAACAGGCACACCGGCGGCGTTCAGTCGCCGCGTCCTATCGCGCCGAGCCACCGTCAGCAGCGTAGTGCAGCAAACGCTTCCCAACGCCCGAACCAACAGCGACAACAGCGTCAACAACGTCAGCAGCGTCAGGCAAACGGCAATGCGCCCAAGCAGCCCCCCACGCACGCTCGAGGCGATCGAGGCCCCGCGCGCAAGTCCCCCGAGAACAATAAGTCGGGCAAAAAGACAACGCTCTTTGTCGTCCTTGGTCTAATCGTCATTGTCTATATCGTAGGCGTCGTAGCGTTTTCGCAGGTAGCCTACCCCAACACCACCGTCGCCGGCGTCGACGTCTCGTTCTCCAACGCGTCGTCTGCCGCCACCAAGGTCAACTCGGCATGGAAGCACTATAAACTCACCGTGACAGGAGATGACTTTAGCTGGACCTATCAGCCCGAGTCCGATGAACCCATCGTCGACGGTGAAGCTGCTGCAAAAGAAATCATCAACCACAACGAAGCCTTTATTTGGCCGGTCCGCCTTGTGGAATCCTTAAGCGGCAAGACCAAAACAACTGCTACCTCCAACGAAGTCGATCTTGATCAAGACGTCGACCTGTCCATGCTCTCCGATACCTTTGACCAAAAGAAGTTTGAGGAGGACCTGGGCGCCGCTATCGACGAGTTTAACGAGGGCCGTTCGGGCACGTTCGAGGCCAATAGCTCCTATGACGAGCAGGCCGGCAAGTTTACCGTCGAGAAGGCGCGCTCCAACGAAAAAATCAACAGCGAGCATGTCATTAAGTATGCCGAGCTCGAGCTTGCCTCGCTGACCGAGACCGTAGATCTTTCCAAGCTCGGCAACGATGCCTATGAGCCGCTTAATGGAACGCTGACCGATGATCAGATTCAGGCCGCATGCGATGCTGCCAACAACTTCCTGGGCGTCAACGTGACCCTCAAGCTCAACGGCGAGGATGCCGGCAAGGTTGATGGCAGCTCCGTGTTGCAGTGGATCAGCTTTGCCGATCCGGCCAACCCCACGCTCGATACGTCGCAGATCAGCAGCTGGGCAGCCGAACTCGCCAACGGCTTTAATACCGTGGGCTCCACTCGTTGGTGGACGCGCGCCGATGGCAAGCAGTGCGCCGTCGAAGGCGGCGACTTTGGTTGGTCCATCGACAGCAGCTCGCTCGCCAAGCAGGTCGAGGACGCCATTAACAACAAGCAGACCGGCGAGATCGAGATCAAGTACTCCCAGAAGGCCGATACCTTTACCGCAAAGGGAGAGCCCGACTGGAAAGCGTATATCGACGTCGACCTGTCCGAGCAGCACGCGCGCTACTATGACGAGAGCGGCAATATCGTGTGGGAGGCCAACTTTATTTCCGGCAAACCGGGCGAAGACGCCACCCCCGAGGGTGTGTGGCAAATCAACAGCAACGACGGCGGCAGCACCCTGATCGGAGCCAAGGACCCCGAGACCGGTAAACCCAAATATGAGAGCCCGGTGAGCTACTGGATGCCGTTTGAGGGCAACATGATCGGCTTCCACGACGCCACCTGGCAAAACGACAAGAGCTTCGATAACGCCGAGTCGTACAAGTGGTGCGGCAGCCACGGTTGTATCAACCTGCGTCTGGCCGATGCCAAGTCGCTCCACGAGCGCATCAAAGTCGGCCTCTGCGTGGTCGTGCACTCGTAACGCAGCTAACGTCTACAACAAGTAAACAGCACGGCGACAAAACTTACAGTACCGTCATCCGCAACTTCTATACGCCCGCCTATCGCGACGGGCGTATATACTTATCGGAGCCATATCGATAAAGGAGACGCTATGTCCAAGGTCCCCACGATCAATCCGGGTCCTGACGATTCCGATCGCATGCCCCAAGATGCCACCGAGACCCTGCCGATTATCAGCGCTGCAGACACCAAGCAGCCCCAAACGAGTCTCGACGATTCGACCGATATCTCCGATGAAGAAGCCTATGCAAAGCTCAAGGCAAAGCGTGCCGAGCGTCGGCGCAAAAAGCTGATTCGACGCGGTATTGCCGCCGGCGTCGTGGGTGCCATCGCACTCATTGCCATTGTCGCAACCCTGATTATCAATGCGCAGCCGCAGGGCGCCAGCGGGCCTGTGACCGACATGGTGACCGAGGGCACGTTTACCACAACGGTCGAGGCGAAAG
>OKRW01000607.1_pt1 | contig 35091 bp, 33 predicted proteins | sample 1601151 | NCBI WGS metagenome assembly OKRW01 (sample SAMEA3541471, study PRJEB24748) | human gut metagenome | biome: human gut; feature: human-associated habitat; material: faeces | place: China | collected 2012 | reverse complement strand
TGCATTACTCCGCGCCACCTGCGCAAATACGTGCATTTGAGATTGCAATTAACCCATCAAAGGGACTGCTCAAATGAATTCTCGTAGGTAACTTCATTACCTCCAGTCTTGCATAAACGATGGAATGCGCCGAATCCCGCCCCACGGGGCCTCCCGTTTGCTTCCCTGTTCCCATGAGGCCGAAACCGGACGAGAGGAGGGCCCATGGAGGCAAACGGGGGGCGCGAGAGGAGAGCCCTGACCTACGACGACAGGCTCGAGATAGAGCGCGGTCTGAACAGGGGCGACAGGATCGCCTGGATCGCGCGGACGATAGGCCGTGCGCCGAAGGTCGTCGCCGACGAGGTGAGGCGCAACTGGACGGACGACCCGCAGGGGATGCTGGTGGTCAGGACCCGGAACATCTGCACGAAGGCGGCGGGATGCCAGGCCAGGGGGCTGTGCAAGGGGATGTGCAGGATGCGCTGCAGCAGGTGCAAGGACTTCCTCTGCAACTCGCTGTGCGAGGAGTTCGAGGCGAGGCCCTGCCCGCGGCTCGGCGGGACGCCGTTCTGCTGCAACGCCTGCCCGCGGAGGCTTGGAGGCGGATGCAGGCATCCCTATAGGTTCTACCACGCGAAATGGGCGCAGGACCTCGCGGATGCTCGGAGGAGCGACGCGAGGCGCGGCATAGACTGCGACCCGGCCGAGTTCGAGGCGGCGATGGCGCTGATCTCCGACGGCCTGGCCAAGGGCCAGTCCCCCGCGCACATCATCGCCGCGAACCGGGGCGCCATCCCCTTCGGGGTGAGGTCGCTCTACAACTACCTGGGCGGCGCGAAGGCGGGCGACCTCACGAAGCTCGACCTCCCGCGCGCAGTGAGGTACAAGCCCCGCTCGAGGCCGAAGGCGCCAGGGGCGTCGGCGATTCCGAGAGAGGATCTCGAGGGGAGGAGGTGGTCCGACTTCTGCGCCCTCGACCAGGCCGATCGCGACAACGCGGTGGAGATGGACACCGTCGTCGGCAGGTCCGGCAAGGACGAGCAGTGCATCCTCACGCTCTTCCTCAGGAGGATTGGATTCCAGTTCTACATCCTGCTCCCGCGCAAGACGGCCCGCTGCGTCGTCGAGGCCATAGACACGCTCCAAGCGGTGTGCGGGCCCAGGTTCCCGCAGATGTTCGGCCTCGTCATAACTGACCGCGGGCCCGAATTCAGCGACGTCGAGAGGGTCGAGCACGGCAAGAACGGCGTCAAGCGCCTGAGCCTCTACTTCTGCGACCCGATGCAGAGCCAGCAGAAGGGGCGCGCGGAGCGGTGCCATGAGGAGCTCAGGAGGATCTTGCCGAAGGGCAAGACCGACTTCGATGCGCTGACGTGCCGCGACATGGCTGCGTGCATGAGCCACGTCAACAGCTACCTGCGCGGGAACATGGAGTGGATGGCCCCGGTTGAGATGGCGAGGCTCGTGCTCCCGCCGGGGGTGCTCGACGCATACGGCGTCGAGGCCGTCGACCCGAGGGAGGTGAACCTCACTCCGCAGCTCGTGCCGCACTCGATCGCGCGTTTATAGCCGGGTAGCCCGAGCGAATAATTTACCTGCACTCTTTCATAGGACCCACATAGGGTCTGACCTGGCATTGCGCCGCTTTGGTCGCGTCTACACATATCGCGGAGCCGGCAAATCGAAATGAAAGACTGGAGGTAAACGATTCGAATCCGCGACCTGGTTTTTGAAAGAGTGCAAGTAAACGAGCCTTTGAACTGCACAAACGTTTACTTAGGAGAATTCAATCAACCCATCAAAGGGACTATTGCCTTGATTGACGATAATTTACATAATCCCGATTATCACGAATTGAAAAATGCAGAAGGGGAGGCTCTGCGGCTATGCGGAGGCTCTGCTTGAAGTTGATTGAGCCCTAACTAGATCAACTAAAGGCGACGCCGCTCTATCGTTTTGCTTGTTTCACGCAAGCGGGATGCGCGTTTGCGGGTTGTGCTCGCAAACGCTTGTGACCCACACACAGCCTGCGCGCGCTACTCCGCAGCTTTACTTCCTGGTGATGCGAATCTGGCAGACGTCGTCGCCGTTCGCGATAGTCTTCGGGAGATCGAACTTCAGACAGCCGAGCCCCTCGATGATGCCGCGGTCGCCGTCCATCGCAATGTCGCACAGCGCGGAAATCTCGTCCTGCGGAAGGCCGAGTTTCTTCCACGCCTCAACGAGCGGGCAGTAATGGAAGTCGATTGACAGCGTGTCCTCGTCCTTCTCGATGGTCTCCATCTCGAAGACGCTCTTTGCCGGCTCCGACTGGAACACCTCGTCGAAGTCGTCCATCGAAGTGAAGGGTGCGAACCTCACGTCGGCATGATAGAGACCGCACTTGCGGATTGCCTGGTGGAGCGGGCCGTTCTCCCCGTCCTCGACGGCCTTCTCGGCCAGGTAGTGAAGCCACAGCGCGCGATGCTCGTAGGCGCCTCGCATCTGCTCGAGCGAGAAGATCGCGTCGTTGCCGGCTGCCGTTGCGTTGTCAGTTGCCATGTGGTGTCTCCCGTCTTATTAATTGTTCGGCAGCGCGTGGAAATGCCGAAGCCGCGCCGCCTCTCTCCCCCTGGTGCTCTCCCATCGCATTGCCCCATTCCTCATAGCGAGCAATACGACTCACGCCAGGACCACTATAAAAGAACCCCCTCAAGTTGAAGTCGGTTTCGCAACCGACCGACTTGAGGGGGCCCTCGAAATGCAATGCGTTTCGCGAAACGCAGCCGAGCCCTATTCGAACTCGGCGTCAAGCGCGGCGAGGCGCTTGCGGATGTCAGCCACCGTCTCGCTCGAAAGCTCGACATCGGCTGCCGGCGCGTCTGCCTCCACCGACGATTTGGGCCGCGACCTGTTCAGCCGCATCGTCTACGGTGCGCGCATGAGTATCGTCGTCGCCATCGGCTCGACGGTGCTCGGCGGCGTCATCGGCATCATCTTGGGCCTCGTCGCCGGCTTCATGGGCGGTATCGTCGACTCGATCATTATGCGCGTCATGGACGGCCTGTTCGCCTTCCCGTTCATCCTCCTGTCCCTGCTTCTGGTCACCATTTTGGGATCGGGTGTGTTCAACGTAATCCTCGCAATCGGCATCGGCAACGTGCCGCGGTTCGCGCGCGTGGTTCGAAGCAAGGTCATCGTTGCGAAGAACGAGGAGTTCTGCAACGTCGAGCGCGTGCTCGGAGCTTCTAACCTCCGCCTTATGGTGCTCCACATCCTCCCGAGTACGGTGTCCGAGGTCGTCGTCTACGCCACGCTCTGCGTCGGCGGCTCCATCATCGCCGAGGCCGGCCTGAGCTTCTTGGGCCTGGGCATCCTCATCCCGACGCCGTCTTGGGGAAATATCCTGCGAGGAGGCCAGACCTGCCTTGCAATCGCTCCGCATATCGCTACCATTTCGGGCTTGTTCATCTTCGTGGCTGTTATCGGGTTCAACCTGCTCGGTGACGGCATTCGCGACGTGCTCGATCCGAAGATGAAGAAGTAGGTGAGATTTATGGCAAACGAAGTTAACGGACAGGAAGCAAACGCCGGCTCTGCCGCCAATCCCGAGTCCGAGGTGCTTCTCGATGTGAAAAACCTCAAGACCTATTTTCATCTCGCGAGCGGCATAGCCCGCGCCGTCGATGGCGTCTCGTTCACCCTTTCACGAGGGGAAACGCTCGGCGTGGTCGGCGAGAGCGGTTCGGGCAAGTCGATGATGGCGAAAAGCCTCATCCGACTGTTCGAGGCCAACGCGCGCATCGAGGAAGGCTCGATCAAGTTTCAGGGCCGCGACGTGCTCTCCTTCGGGAAGAAGGAGTTGCGCGATTACCGCGGGCGCGATATCGGCATGATCTTCCAAGACCCCATGACCTCGCTTGACCCGGTGTTCAAAGTCGGGCAGCAGATGACCGAGAACCTGCGCATCCATCGCAACATGAGCAAGGCGGAGGCACGTGAGGTCGCGATCGCCGCGCTGCGTTCGGTGAACATCCCGAACCCCGAGGCGCGCTTCAATTCCTACCCGTTCGAGCTTTCGGGCGGCATGTGCCAGCGCGTCATCATCGCCATGGCGCTCTGCTGCAACGCGAAGGTGATTTTGGCCGACGAGCCCACGACCGCCCTCGACGTTACCGTTCAGGCTCAGGTACTCCACCTGCTTAAAGAACTGCAGCGCACGAACAACATCGGGCTTATGATCATCACGCATAACCTGGGCGTGGTGTGGGACGTGTGCGACCGAGCCATGGTCATGTACGCGGGCAAGGTGGTCGAGGCGGCCGACGTGAAGTCGCTCTACGCCAAACCCATGCACCCGTATACGTGGGGCCTGCTCGATTCCATGCCCTCGCTTTCTTCCGAGCGCAAAGCTGACCTTTCCACGATTCCCGGAACGCCGCCTGACCTGCGCCTTACGGGCAAGGCGTGCAACTTCGCCAACCGCTGCCCCTATGCGCAGGACATTTGCAGCAAGGAAGTTCCCGAGCTCGTTGAGGTCGAGCCGGGGCATCTCGTTGCCTGCCATAGGCAGACGCTCGATACGCATCTCGAACGCGCGAAAGGAGGCAAGTGATGAGCATCAACGCCAACGAGGAGACGGCTGCAACCCAGCCTGTCCCGAAATCGGGCGATGAGGCAGCGCCTGCCGACCCGAATGTCATTTTGAAGATTAGCGACCTGTCGAAGGACTTCGAAATCCGATCCGACAAGCTCGGCGAGAAGTCCCAGTACTTGCATGCGCTCTCGCGCGTGAACCTCGAGGTATACAAGGGCGAGACCCTCGGCATCATCGGCGAGTCCGGCTGCGGCAAGTCGACTCTGGGAAGGTGCCTTGTTCGCCTCCATGAGCCGACAAGCGGAACCGTCACATTCGAGGGCGAGCCGCTCGACTTCAAGAAAGACCGCGCACGCCGCCAGCGCCGCAGCGTTCAGATGATTTTCCAGGATCCCTACTCTTCGCTTAATCCGCGTAAGACCTGCGCGAAGATCATCGAAGAGCCGATGATTATCCATAAGACGGAGACCGATCCGAAGAAGCGCGAGGCTCGCGTTCGCAAGCTGATGGAGCTCGTCGGCTTAGACACCCAGCACATGCACCGCTACCCGCACGAGTTTTCGGGCGGTCAGCGCCAGCGCATCAACATCGCCCGCGCGCTTTCGCTCGGACCGAAGCTGCTTGTATGCGACGAGCCGGTTTCCGCGCTCGACGTGTCCATCCAGGCTCAGGTGCTCAACCTCTTCGGGAGGCTGCAGCGCGAGCTCGGCTTGACGTATGTCTTCATCTCGCACGACCTGAGCGTCATCAAGCACATTTCCGACCGTATCGCCATCATGTATCTTGGCCAGGTGGTTGAGCTCTGCGATGCCGAGGGTATCTACGAGGAGCCGCTCCATCCTTACACGCAGGCGCTCCTGTCCGCAATTCCTCCCACGAGCCCGTTTGAGGAAAAGCACACCATCGCGCTCACGGGCGATATTCCGAGCCCTATTGGGGACATGAAGGGCTGCCCGCTCGCGTCGAGGTGCCCGCATTGCACGGAGCGTTGCAGGACGGAGCATCCGGCTTTGGTCGAGGCGCGGCCTGGGCACAAAGTGGCCTGCTTCCTGTACGAATAATCGATTGACATATCCGGCAGCCCTTCCTTTTCAAGGTGAGGGCTGTCTTTGAATGAGAGGAGACGTATGGAACCGGTTGAAGAGCGTTTTTTGCGTTATGTGAAGATCAATACGCAGTCCTGCGCGGGCCAAGAAGCCATCCCGAGCACTGCATGCCAGTGGGATCTTGCGAATATGCTGGTCGAGGAGCTGCGGGCCCTCGGTGTGGAAGATGCGAGCGTCGATGAGCACTGTTACGTAATGGGGCATATCCCCGCTAACCTTCCCGAAGGCGCCACTGCTCCGGCAATCGGTTTCATCTCCCATATGGACACCGCAACCGAGACGAGCGGTGAGGGCGTGAACCCCCGCATCGTCGAGAACTATCAGGGTGGCCCCATCGTCATCAACGAGGAGCTCGGTATGGTGCTCGACGAGGAGCACTTCCCCACGCTCGCGAAGCATATCGGCGACGATCTTATCGTGACCGACGGCACCACGTTGCTCGGTGCCGACAACAAGGCGGGCGTGGCGGAGATCATGTCGCTTGTGGAGTACCTGCACGAGAACCCCGACACTCCCCATGGACCGCTCTCCATCGGCTTCACCCCTGATGAGGAGGTGGGTCGCGGTGCCGATCTCTTCGACGTGGAGAAGTTCGGTGCCGAACTTGCCTACACGGTCGACGGCGGTGAGCTCGGCGAGCTCGAGTACGAGAACTTCAATGCCGCGAGCGCTGTCGTGAAGATCACGGGTAAGGTGGTCCATCCCGGTTCCGCGAAGAACCGCATGCGCAACGCCGCGCTTCTGGCCTGCGAATTCGCCGCGCTCCTTCCCGCGACCGAGATTCCCGCGACCACCGAGGGTCGCGAAGGATTCTTCCACCTGGGCTCCATCGAGGGCGATGTGGCGACGGCAACGCTCGACTACATCATCCGCGACCACGATCGCGAGCGCTTCGAGGAGCGCAAGCACATCATGGAGCAGGCGGCGGCGCTCATGAACGCCCGCTACGGCTGCGAATGCGTCGAGCTTTCCATCACTGATCAGTACTGCAACATGAAAGAGCAGATTCTGCCCCACATGGAGCTTGTCGACCTTGCGCGCGAGGCAATGGAGGACACGGGCATCGAGCCGCTCATCATCGCCGTGCGCGGCGGCACCGACGGCGCGCGCCTTTCCTACATGGGCCTTCCCTGCCCCAACCTGTGCGCTGGGTGCGAGTATGCCCACGGGCCCTTCGAGCATTGCTCCGTGCAGGCGCTCCAGAAGATTTCCAACATGTTGGTCGCCCTCGTTCAGAAGTTCGTGAAGCCTGCGGCATAGCGCCAACCCTCTTCGGTAGCGGAAACTCTTTTCGTTGAAGCGGTATTGCTGAAGGAGGCAATCGAATGATGGAAAATGACGAGCGGTCGGCGCGAGCGAGCGCTTATGCCGAGAAGCTTGCGCGCATGATTCGCGTGAGGACGGTCCAGGAGCCGGGCAATGCGCGGTCCTTCGAGGATTTCCACGCTCTCCTGGAAGAACTGTTCCCTGCCGTTTTCGAACGGTGCGAGCTCAAAATGTTTGGGAGCGATGGGGGGAGCCTGCTCTTCTGCTGGCGCTCTGTGTGTGCTGACGAGGAAAAACAGCCTGCTCTGCTCCTTATGAGCCACCAGGACGTTGTCGATGCGGAGGGCCCTTGGACCCATGAGCCTTTCGGCGGAGAAATCGCCGAAGGTCGCGTCTGGGGGCGTGGTGCGCTTGATATCAAGGGCAATCTCCTGTGCATTCTGCAGGCTCTTGAGGAGCTTATCGAGGCGGGCTTTTCCCCTACCTTCGATATTTACGTCGCTTCGAGCGACTGCGAGGAAATCGGCGGCAACGACCTTGTGCCGAGCTACCTGAAAGAGCAGCAGGTCGACATCGACCTGCTCGTCGATGAGGGTCCCTGCGTCGTCCGCGGCGAGGACGGTTCGCTCATAGCACAGGTTGCCGTGGCCGAGAAAGGCCAGGCCATCTTCAAGTGCAGCGCCTTTGGGCCGGGCGGCCACGCCATGAACGTCGGTAAAAACACGCCGCTTGTGCGCTTGGGTGCGTTCATGGCCGAAGTCGATGCCGCGAACCTGTTCGAGGGCGATGCGCGCCCCGACCTTCTCGATGCGTCGGGAACCACCGTTGCGCTCACCATGGCGGGCGCATCGAGCGTGCCCAATGTCGTCCCGCGCGAGGCGTGGGCGGTGTGCGACGTGCGTCTGGCTCCTGGCCGGACGGCGGAATCGGCCCGCGAGGCCCTCGAGACAATTGCCAAGCGCCACGATGTAGAGGTGACGCTTGACAAGAGCACGCCGCCAAGTCCCGTCTCGGATACGAGCGGGCATGCATACGCCCAGGTCGAACGTGCGATTTCTTCGGTATATCCTGGAGCTGAGCCGCGTGCAGTTCTGCTCTCGGGTGGAACCGACACCAAGCATTTCACCGAGGTCGCGCCGTGCTGCATCCGCTTCACGCCGATGCTCTTCTCGGCGGAGCAAACCGCGACCATCCATGGAATCGACGAGAACATCGATTGCGCTGCCCTGCCCTTCGGGGTCGACTTCTTCAAGACGCTTATCGAGGAAAGGATGAGCCGATGACTTCAACGAATTGCAACTCGAATGTGGATACCTCGCGCCAATGGAGCCTCGACGCGCTCTATAAAGGCTTCGATGACAAGGCGTATGTGAAAGACTGCGAGAAGTTTTCCCAGCTCATCGATGAATATATCGCAGCATTTGCACCGATTGAGCGCGGTGAGCGAACCTTCGACGTTAAGGCGCTCTGCGAGTTCCTTAAGCGCGAGGAGGAGCTGTGGTTGATCGGCAAGGACCTTCATGAGTTCACCTATCTGCGCAGTGCCGTTGATGCGGGCGACAAGCGGGCCCTCTCGGCGATGGCCGCCTTGCGCAAGGGCTACGGGAAGATGGCGCGCCCGAGTCTCTTCGTTCGTCGCTGCGTGGCTGACCTTGAGCTTACCGAGGAAGATTTTGCCGCGTCTTCCCTCCTTGATGACTATCGTTTCGTGATCGGGCAGATGAGGCTCGAGGGCGCTCACCAGGGAAGCTCCGATGCAGAGGACGTCTTTGCTCGCATGCAGGGATGCGCGGGAGATGCGTGGATCGACCTGCGCTCGAGCTTGGTCGGTTTCGCGACCGCGCGGCTCGACGGGAGGGAGCTCACGCTCACCGAGCTGCGCAACCTTGCCCGTTCGACTGACGCGGAGATGCGCAAGAAGGCCTTCGATGCCGAAATCGAGTGCTCGAAAGTCATCTCGGTGGGTGTCGCCGCGTCGCTTAACGGCATCAAGGAGCAGGCCATCCTGCAGTCGGAGATGCGCGGGTTTTCCTCCCCGCTCGATATGGCGCTCTTCCAGTCGCGGATGAGAAGCGAGACGCTCGATGTGCTGTGGGAGGTCGTGTCGGAGCATTTGCCGACGCTTCAAGCCTACCTGAAGCGCAAAGCGGAGATCCTCGGGCACGAAAACGGCCTTCCGTGGTGGGATTTCTTCGCCCCGGTCGTGAGCGAATCGTCGGATGCCCCTTCGTTTACCATCGAATCGGCGCGCGCGTACCTGGTCAAGCACTTGGGAAGCTTCTCTTCCGAGCTCGGCGAGCTCATCGAGCGAGCCTTCGACGAGCGCTGGATCGACTTCGACCCGCGTCCGGGAAAGAGCGGCGGCGCCTTCTGCCGGAACCTCTCCAACCAGCGTCAAAGCCGCGTGCTCACCAACTTCGATGGCACGCTGCGCGCGGTCGACACGATTGCACACGAGCTCGGGCACGCCTTCCATGGACAGCAGATTGAAACGAAACGACCGCTGAACAGGTGCTATACCATGCCTGTAGCCGAGACGGCCTCGAACTTCGATGAGCTTGTGCTCATGAGCGCCGCTATCGAGGAGGCGAAGACGACCGAGGAGCGCATCGCGCTTTTGGACGCGAGGCTCTCGGATGTCGCTCAGACGGTGTGCGATATCTTCTCGCGCTTCCTTTTCGAGAAGTTCGTCTTCGAGCAGCGCGCCGAGAAGTACCTCGTCGCCGAGGATCTCTGCCGTTTGATGGAGGATGCCCAGAAGAAGGCGTACGGGTCCGCCCTCGACGCCGGCGCGCTTCACCCCTACATGTGGGTGAACAAGGTGCACTACTACATGACGACGCTCAGCTACTACAACTTCCCCTACACGTTCGGCCTGCTGCTCGCGCACGGGCTGTATGCGCGCTATCGGGAAGTGGGCCCGTCGTTTGTCGAGTGCTACAAGGCGTTCTTGAGCGCCACGACGACCGATACGGTCGAGGGTGCGACGGCCGTTGCCGGCGTCGACGTGACGACGCGCGAGTTCTGGGAGAGCAGCTTTGAGGTGATTGAGGCCCAGGTCGCCGAGTTCCTGTCGCTCACTGAGTAAAGCGAAGCGCCCTTGGAGGGTTGTTTTCCCGTGTTGAGCGGGCTCCTTCCGAGGGTGCTTTGCATTGTTGTTCCGCTTTTGTTCCAGCTGGGGCCACCTGGGCTTGCAGGCCGCGAATCGCTTTTCGCAACCTGCAAGCCCAGCGGTCTCGAACTATTAATCGGCTATTCGGAGTCGATCATGATGCTCAAGATCTCGCGATCGGTCTCCCTCATGCCTTCGCGGGCCATGCGGCTCACGTTGCGGATGGTCTCGTCGACGCCCATGGTGACGATTCCATCGCCCGCGTAGAACTCGTTTCCATTCTTGAACAGGCGATACCCGAACACGCCCGACTCGATGGCCATTGCGATCTTGGCGGCGCAGGAAGGCTTCGCGCCGTCGCAGACCATGCCCGATACCGTTCCGAGCGAATTGACGATCGTGTGCTCGATTTCCTCCATGCGCCCACCGAGGAGATAGGCGATGCCGCATGCTGCGCCGGTGCCTGCACTCACGGCTCCGCAGAATGCGGACAGGCATCCGATTCCCGATTTCTGATAGATGCTGATCAGGTCAGACACGGCAAGCGCGCGAAGCATCTTCTCGCGCGGGATTTCGAGCGCGCGGGCATACACCACGATGGGGACCGAGGCCGTGATGCCCTGGTTGCCGCTGCCCGATACGATGACGACCGGCATGGGGCATCCGCCCATGCGCGCGTCGCTGCCGGCTGCTGCTGCGGCCTTTGCCTGCGTGAGCAGGTCGTCGGGGTAGGCGTCGGACGCGTAAAGCTTGCCGACGCGCCCGCCCCAGTCGTTTTTGAGCCCCTCGCACGAGATGGCGTAGTTGTATTCCGCCTGACGACTGAGGACCTCTTCCACGTCGGCTAAATCAACAGTGTCGGCGAATTCGATGATATCGGCAACGTTGAGGAGCTCGGTCAGCGCGTTCTCCCCATCGCTCGGGTCTTCGGTGCGCGTGTCCTGGAGAATCTCGCCGTCGCGTTCGACGAGAACCACGTTCGTGTGGTTTTTCGCCATGACGACGCGCGCCGATCCGCCGTTGTCGCCAAACACGCGCACGTCGATGTAGAAAGGCTCGCTCGTGTCGGCAAATTCGACTCGGATCTCGTGTTCTTCCAGATAACGGGCCATGTAGGCGCGCCCGTCGTCGTTGAGCCCCGAGAGCACGTCGAGCCCCTTGCCGGCGTCGCCCGCGGCGATACCGGCCGCAACCGCGGTCTTTACTCCATGTTGGCCGTCCGTGTTCGGAACGGTGACGCTATGGACGTTCTTGATAATGTTCCCGCTGACGGAAATGGATATGCGCTCGGGTTCGCTGCCGAGCACCTGCGCCGCCTTCGCCGACGCAAAGGCGATGGCGATAGGCTCCGTGCAGCCCGTCGCGACGATGAGCTCGTCTTCGAGAATCTGCACATACGCTTTGTAGGTTCTTTCGTTCATGACGGCTGTTTCCTTCTTGCTGCTCGCTTGTGTGGGCTTGTCCTTGGCGCGCGAATGCGGGGTTAGCGCAGTCCTGCCTCGTAAACCACCTCGTAGATGAGCGAGAACAGCGAGCGGTCGACGTCGAGCGGAAGCGTGCAGCCAGGCCCGAAGATGAGCGCGCCGCCATCGTTTTGCGCGAGCGTGTCCTCAAGGCGGGTCGCCAGACGGCGCTTGACCTGCTCGGGCGTGCCGTAGAAGTCGTGATTCTGGTCAAATCCGGTGATGAGCACCTTGTCGGTCTTTCTGCGCATATCGGCGACGCTCGTCAGATTCGGGGCAGTGCCGCAGCACTCCCAGTTGAACGCCTGATAGTCGAGGCCGATGAGGTCGTCCATGTAGAGGCCCTCGTCGCCGTGGACATGCAGCATGGAGAACCAGGTGCGGCCCTTGAGCTTTTTCGCCATGTGCTCGAGGTAGGGCACGACAAACTCGCGGTGCTCCTCGGGGGTGATCAGCGTCGAGCGGGAGAACTTCGTGGTCATGAAGATGCCGTCGATGCCCTTGTCGATAAGCGCATCGAGGAAGTGGTCGTTGGTCTCCTGCAGCGCCTCGAGCGCGTGCGTGAGCGCCTTCGGGTCGGAGCGCATGAGCTCGAGGGTCCAGTCGGGGTTCATCGGCGTGGACAGCTCCTGCACCCACGACAGCGGGTCGAACAGCGTCGCGAGCACCGGTTTCTCGCCCTTGTAGGTGTCGACGATGCGCCCGTCGACGGCGACCTCGGCGGCGAGCGTGTCGTTCGTCGCGTCGAGTACTCCGAGCTTGCCGGCGTCCTCGGCCGAGGTGATGGGGTGCGAATGGAAGACGCCGTCCCACTTCTGCGGGTTCGTGGAGAACTCATAGTCGGCACCATATGCGACGGGCATATAGTTTCCGCAGGTCATAATCTTGATGAGGTCCCAATGTCCAGCGGTTGCCGTGTTGACGGTTTCAGCGTAGAAATCGTCGGCGACAGGGTCTGCCAAGGGGAAATGGAACCATCCCACGATAGGGAGCTCTTCCCCGAGCTTCTTCGTCTCGACTTGCTGCTTGATCAGTTCGAATCCAGTTGGCATCAATGCCCCTTCCCGCGATATCCTGAAAACCGATATGAATAACGGTCGCACTTTTCATCATATTTCATTTCCGCTTATAAAGCGACGGGTTTGGGATAATTCAATGGTCGGAAACGATGGGGGTTACCTTGGGGAAAGCGCCTGCCTAGCAGTGCTTGCGGTGGAGAGGCAGCGGCCGTGCGCCGGTTTGTCCTGCGGCGGCGTTGAGGTTGCAGGGCTCGCCATCGCCCGTGGTGCGTTATTGACGGAGGGGGGCGAAAGGATTGTGTCCGACTCCGCCTCGCCGACTGTCGCTGCATCGTGTTTGCGCTGCGCCTGACTTGCTATAATGCCGCAGACAAACGATTCACGAGTGGTAAGGACCCTTTCGAAAACTATGCAAGAAGCGATACTCTCCCTAAACGCGCGAGGCCGCGCCAAAGGCCATCTCCTCGCCTTCCTCACCGTGTTCGTCTGGGGCATTACGTTCGTGTCGACAAAGGTGCTGCTCACCGTCGGCACCCGATAGAGATTCTCTTTTTGCGCTTCATGCTGGGCTTTCTCGCGCTGTGCGTAATCCACCACCGCGTGACCCCCTTCATGGGCGCGCGCGTCGAGGCGCTGTTCGCGCTGGCGGGTGCAACGGGCGTGACGTTGTACTTCTTTATGGAGAACATCGCGCTCACCATGACGAGCGCCTCGAACGTCGGCGTGATCGTCGCCATCGCGCCCCTGTTCATCGCGCTCATTGCCACGTTTGTCACGCGTGAGGAGCGCGTCGGTGTGAAGTTTTTCGCGGGCTTCGTGATGGCGATATCGGGTATCGCGCTCATCAGCTTCACGGGCGCTGCCGCAGGTGACGCGGGGCTTGCGGGTTGCCTGCTCGCCGTGCTTGCGGCGCTGGCCTGGGCAGTCTATTCCACTATCGGCAAGCGCATTGCGAAGCTGGGCCTCTCGACGGTTGCCACGACGAAGCGCACGTTTGCGTGGGGCCTTGTGCTCATGATGCCGTTTTTGCCGGTGATGGGCTTTGGCCAGGGAGCCGAGGGCGCGGGTCTTGTGGGACTTCTCGACCCCGTCATGCTGGGTAATCTGCTGTTTTTGGGGCTGATCGCGTCTGCCACCTGCTATGTCATGTGGAACAAGGCGGCGTCGATCGTCGGCGTCGTGAGGGTGAGCGCTTGCCTTTACCTTACTCCCGTGGTGACAGTGGTCGCGTCCGTTATCGTGCTCGCCGAGCCTCTTACCTGGCAAATCGTGCTTGGTGTGGTGCTTACTGTGACAGGCCTCGTCTTGTCGGAGCGCTAGGGGGCCTCCTCGCTATTCGAAGGGGTGCGACGTTAGGTGCCACCCGCCACAGTATTCACAGTGATAGATTTCAAGGCCGCGCGTCCCGCGATCCTCGCACCATTTGCGCGCTTCTTCGGCTTCGTCCCTGGTTGCGTAGCGGTTTTTCTTCTCGCATGACTTCCAGCGCATTGCTGCATCATGATCGGCTTCTCGCTTTTGCTCGCGCCGCTCCTCGTTTGCGAACAGGTCGTCCAATCCCCCAAGGCCGTTTTCGAGCTGCGATTTGAAATCGGCCACTTCGCGTGCCCGCGCCGATCGTTTCTTGCTGCCCATGGTTTCCTCCCGTGCCTGCTCTTCTCGTCTGGCCTTCCATTATCGCATGCAACTCAAGTTGTGCTTGCGATATAAAGCATGCCGCCCGCGAACTTGAAGCTCGCGGGCGGCATTCGGAAGCTTGCGGGTTTCAAAAGCTATTCCCCAAGTTTGGACTTGAACTTCCAGTAGCCCAGATCCTTCGCGATTTCGGTGCCTTCCTCGTTGGCCTCGCCCAGCCACACCTGGATGGTCTCGATGCGGATGGTCTCCTTGAAGCCGGTCGGGTCGACCTCGACGCGCTCGTCGAAGAGGTTTCCGGGCGTGAGGAAGCGGGACACGCGCGCGAGGGCATCGTTGAGGTTGTCGAACGTGTAGGTGTACACCGCATCCGCGCCATGGAATTCCTTGATGCGAACCATATAAGTCATCGCGTGCCCCTTTCGTGCGCTGCGTTGCGCGTTGCTGCTGATTAGAAGCCGACACTATATCGGCTTCGCCCATTATACCCTTTCGTGCGCTTTGCGGCTGACTCAGCTCGCCTTCGCTTCCCGCCACGCGCACACCAGCTCGCGCGCCGCCGCCTCCGGATCGCTCGCGCCGCAGACGGCGGACACGACGAAGAAGCCGTCGACGCCCGTTTGCGCCACGAGGGGGATGTCTGCCACCTTCACTCCCCCGCCGACCACGATGGGGACGGGGCTTGCGACGGCGAGTTCGCGCAGGTCATCAATGCTTTTCGTGATGATGGTGCCGTCGGCTGCGAGTCCACAGTCGCGCTTGGTGGGCGTTTCGCGCAAAGGACCAACGCCCAGGTAGTCCACAAGGCTCATGTCCGCGGTCTTCACGTACTCAAGCATCTCGTCCGCACGGGCGGAGAGACCCACGACCGCATCGGGGCCGAGGAGCTTGCGGCACGCTTCAACGGGAACGTCGGACTGTCCGACGTGCACGCCATCGACCTTCACGCCCGCTTCCCGCGCGGCGAAGGCCACGTCGAGCCTGTCGTCGATGAGCAGCGCGACTTTCTCGCTCGCGCCCGCGCGCTCGATGGCGTGGGCGGCCTCGTCTGCGCAAGCTATGAGCTCGCGCGCCGAGCACACCTTCGAGCGCACCTGCACGCAGGTGAACCCGGCCGAAAGCGCCGCCGAGACGACATCGCCTACGGGACGGCCGCACGTGTTCTCTGGGCCAATGACCAGGTAGGACGAAATATCGAGCGCATCTCTCATGCTCATGCGCGAACCTCCTTGTTTTCGTTGGCTGCGAACTTGTCGCTTGGATCGTCGCTGCCGTTAGGGTTGCTCCCGTTGGTCTTGCTGCCTTCGCTGTTCGGGTTGTCGGCATCCTGCGCACCCTTGTTGTCCTCGCCGTCAAGAAGGGCATTCACGCGCGCCACCTTCTCGTCCATCATGCGGGAGAAGCCGGGGCGCACGTCTGCCTTCAGGATGACCTCGGTGCGAATGCCCTTCTCGGCAAGCACGAACGTCGCGTCGCGAACGACCCGCATTACCTCGTCCCATTCACCCTCGATCTCGGTGAACATGGAATAGGTCCTGTTCGGAAGGCCCGATTCGCGGATGACCTTCACGACCTCGGCGACCTCGGAGGACAGCTCGTCTCCCACGCCGAAGGGTGCGATCGCCACGGCGATGAGCGTGTTCATGCTAGGCCTCCTCGACGCGCAGCGGGTTGTTCGCGATGTCGTCGGGCGTCGCGCGGTAGAGCTCGTCGATGAAGGCGACCTTGAAGCTTGCGGGCGCGTCCGCCGCAGCTGCCGCGCGCGTTCCCGCCACGTTGTAGTGTGCGACGGCGGCAAGCGCCGCGGTGAAGGGGTCGGCCTGCGTGGCATAGACCGCGGCCACGCCGCCGAGGGAGCATCCGAAGCCCGTCACCTTGCCCATAAGCGCGCTGCCTCCCGTGGAATATGCTACGGTCGATCCGTCGGTGACCAGGTCTGACTCGCCCGAGACGGCCACCGCGCCGTCCGTGTAGCGCGCAAGGGCCACGGCTGCGTCGCGCGCGGCTGCCACCGTGTCGGTGGTGTCGACGCCGCGGGCACGGGAAAGCTCGCTTGCGTCGCCTTCCAGGTCCCAAAGGCCTGCAAGCGCGATGATCTCGGAGGCGTTGCCGCGCACGATGGCGGGCTTGTAGGGCTTGAATCCGCGCAAAAGCTTGGTGCGCAGGCTGCCGATGCCGATGCCGACCGGGTCGAGCACCCAGGGCTTGCCCGCCGCGTGCGCCGCTGCGGCCGTGCGGGGAAGCGTCTTCTCGTACACGGGAAGTAGCGTTCCCATGTTGACATAGACGGCACCGCCCGCGGCGACGAGGCATTCGCCCTCGTCGGGCAGGTAGACCATGGCAGCGGAGCCTCCGACGGCGAGCTGCGCGTTCGCCACGAAATCGATGGTCACGCTGTTGGTGATCGACCCCGCCATGGGATTGTTGGCGCGCACCTTGCTCGCCGCTTCTACGATTCCGCTTTGCAACTGGTTCATCTCAATCATGCGCATTCCTTTCAAGGACCCGCCCCGTCTGCGGAGCGTGGCATAAAAATGGGACGCCAGCATAAGCGGGCGCCCCAGATAGAACCTGAGATGCTCCCTACGCCAGCACTAACTGACAGGTTCAAAGGGTTAGGCTTGCGCCCTCTCAGCCAACCGCGCGTTTTTTTGCACGATGGGCACCCCTGCATCGAACTTGCTGGGGCAATGGTACACCTAAGTTGGCCGCTGCGCGCGCACATGTCGGGCGGCGGCTGTCTCCCAGGCGGCGTTGCGGCGGGGCTGCTCCATTTGCTTGGTGCCCGTGAGATTCCCGAAAATCGAGCGCGACTTCCGCTTCGACTCGCCTTGCGCCAGCCGCCTGCAAGGCGTCCGATCGCTTCCCGCCTTACTTTCTGCCCGCGAGGCCCCTGCCCCTTCTCTCGGTCCCCGCTGCTTGGCTTCCGCCCGCTTCTCGGCTCCCCGCCCCCGCCTGTTAGCCTCCGTTCGCATTTGTGCTCGCAACCTGGTATCATCTCTTTCGCTAAAACCCCACGTGGACTTTTTGGGCGTGTGCGTCAAGAAGGCTTCTTTCTCGAAGGAACGGCGACGGGAAGCCGTCTTCTCCTTTGCCTTGGCAGCGCGTCACTTTTCGCCACGTAGCCGAACGCTCGGTTGCGTGGTTTTTCTTCTCGCTCCCCGGGCGCCGATGTGCAAGAGGAGCTCACAGTGAAAACGAACGACATGCCTGCCGCGGTTTCCCCAGCGGTGCCGGTGGCGAACGTGACTGCCCCAAGCGAGGCCGCCCCACGCAAGGCGACCCCAAGCGAGGCGACCAAAGTGCGCGCGATCGCGACGCTCGAGGTGTTTCTCGGCGGCGCAAGCTATGGTTTCATGGCGACTTCCTACAAGCTTTCTTACGCCGCGGGGTTCACTTCGAATCAAGTCGTCGCAGGTCAAGGATGGTTCGGCCTCATCCTGTTCGCAATAGCCTTCGCGGTGTCGATGGCGCGCGGAAAACGCTGGCAGCGCGTCGGTGCCCGTTCGGCACTTTCGCTTATGGGGCTGGGATGCATCACCTGTTGCACCTCGATACTCTATTGCTATGCGATGAGCGTTCTGCCCGTTTCGGTGGCGCTCACGCTTTTGTTCCAGTTCACCTGGATTGGCACGGTACTCCAGATCATCTTGACGCGCAAGCCGCCTGCGCTCTCCCAGGTCATTGCGGCCGCGGTCGTCATTGTCGGGACCGTGTTCGCGAGCGGCGTCTATAAAACGGGCATCGCGGGCTACGATCCGCTGGGGCTTGCATGCGGCTTTGGCGCGGCCATCAGCTGCGCGTGCTTCGTGACGTTTTCCGGGAGGGTGAAGGCTCCCTGCTCGAACGAGCAGCGCGGGATGATCGTGTGCGCGGGCGTGGTCATCGCGTCGCACGTGGTGTGCCCCGACTTCATCGTTTCGGGCGCGCTGCTCGACGGTTTCGCTCCGTATGCGTTCGTGTGCGGGCTGTTCGGCATGACGCTGCCGGTTCTGCTGTTCGGCTTGGGGACGCCGCACCTGACGCCCGGCATGTCGACCATCATGACGTCGGCCGAGCTGCCGGCGGGCCTTCTCCTTGCCATGCTTGTGCTCGGGGAGCCGATTTCCTCTGTTGAATGGCTCGGCGTGGCGATCATTCTCGCTGGAGTTTGCATCGCACAGGTTCGCCTCGGGAAGAGCTCGGAGGCGATGCCGCTCCCGACCGATTAGCGGCGTTTGCGGCGTCTGAGGCTTGCTGGGAGCGAGGCAAGCACCCGACCCTGTCTCAGATAAGGGCAGCCATGGAATTCGGCATTGTGAATGAAACCTTGGGACTAGAGCTTGCGACAGCGATGGTGGCTTGGGAGGTGGCCAGCGGGGCAGCCAGGGACGAACGTTCGGAGGCTCTATATTCCAAGTTGCTTTCTAAGATCACGGGCTGTGATCACATGCAGTTTGCTTTCATATTTTTGGAGCAAGGCCTCGACGTCGCTCTTCATGTTGGTTACAACGTCACCCGGTAAGGCAATCTCCATGAGCTTTACCACGCTGGCGTAACCGTCGTTCCCAACTTTTGCACAGTAGAGCCGCTCATCGTGCGCACACAGGTTCCTGAAATGCGTAAGCACGTCGTATGCTCTGAGAACCTCATGCGGGGTGATCCTCTTCGCGTCTTTCGCACGAAGGGTGGTTTTGGACAGATGTTTGCATGTGGAATTCTGGTCGCTCCGCTTCATGAGCTGATAGAAATGTGACATGTTGCCAAAAGTCAGGTCGTTACAAAGCACCCATAGGGGAACTTCGCCGTACGCAGCCATGTAGTGGGCGACGAAGGGGCGGCTCTGCGCGTTAATAACGAGCTTCCTGTTCAGGATGCCCATCAAGGCGTTCAGGTTCTTTGAATGCAGCGAAATTATGTTCCCCTTGAAAGCTTTAGGCGTCAGCATCTCTCTTGCGGAGCAAAATGACGAGCGGTCAAGATAGTCGGAACAAGCCTTATGGCTCTCGCAGAAGGCATACACAGTGGCCGTCTTCAATGCCGCCTCCGCTTGGAGTAAATAGCTGAATGTAATCTGACGGAGCTCTCTATCAAATTGAAACAGGCTGTAAAGCCATTCGAACCTGGTCCCCTCTAAGTAGAGGTCATTGGCGTTTGCCCGCATGGCGCCCTTGTCGAGAAAAGGGTCTTTGTAGCCGTTGATTATCGAGTAGTAGTTCTCGCGGAGAAGCACAGTGGAAGCGCCTTCACCGACAATCATCCCTCTTGACTCAAGGATGCCGATTTGGGCGGCTATGGTCTTGAATTCCTTCAACTGCCCTCCTGGTAAAATCAAAGGGCCGCTGGTTGCCCAACGACCCTCCTTTGTCCCTGCCTCACGTAGAGTCCACAAGGACTATTTCACAATGCTTATTGTAATTCAACTCGGCATGGCTCTAGGCTACAACACGGAGTTTTCTCATAATTTCGCAGTTCAATGATTTAACGTGGTGCCTCCCTATCGTTCTATTCAGCAGGAGTGCATGAGAGATCGAGCCTTGCGCTCTTGCATGCGGTCCCTTCGCGCGGTTCTCGTTCTCGTTCCGCCCCTGTTCTTCAGGGCTGCCCGCTTGCGCGTCTCCTTCTTGATCGGGTGAGCGGCTGATGCTCCGCGACGGTTCGGGAGGCCGTTTTCGTCCGCGCCGGTGATGGCTGGAATTAGGCAGTGAAAGGCTCGGCGTAGGCCCGCTCGTCGCGCTGCGGCCCGTGACGAGCGACCGGCTGAACATGTCGCTCTTCTCTGCGGATGCTCGGCGGAGCGTCTTCATCGAGGGCCGAACGGTCGCGCTTCGCACTTTGGGCGTGTGAAACATCGTTCGCTCCGTCTTCGCCTTGTCGATATAGGTCGCTTGCACTGTCCTCCCGTGCTTGGCCCTGGCGCCCATGTTGTTCTTTCGCCAGCTCATGTAAAGGTGCGTGCGTGCGATGTCGGCGCCCGTGTTCACGATGCTCTTCGCGGTGTCCTGCACGAAGTTGAACAGCTGGCGCAGCGCCTCGATGACGGCTGATGACGTCCCGACGCCCGGATCCTCGGCCATGACAGCCCCCTCTCGACAAGTGCCTTCGGGGGTTATATGAGCAAGGGAAAAGTCGAGGAAACGCGAGCGACAGAGAACGTCGCAGGGAGGAGCGACGCGACGCGTCGGATGAACAAGAGCAGTTGCAAGATCGGGGCCAGTTAAAGGTCGCTCGAAGTGGACTCGTTCCTGGACTAGATCGGCACCCTTTACTACCGGTCTTTACGATTTATTTACGGTGTCTTGTTTTCGGTTTGCGATTATTCAGCCGCAGGCGAACCGTTTCGGGGTCTTCGTTAACGGCCTTAGCCCACTCAAGCAGCGTCTTTTCTTTGACGTTGATTCGCGCTTTAACGTAGCCATCCTCATTTTCAAAATAGTAGTACACGCATTTATTGCGCGTGTATCTGGAGAAGCTGCCATGGGCGATTGAATTGCGAATCGCCCTAAACAACGATTCAATGACCCGTCTTTCGTCATGCTTAAGGAACACTGCGTATTCCTGTTGAGCTTTTGCCGGCGGTCTTGCAGCTAGGGCTTCCGGCAGCTTGTCTTTTATGCAAGGGATATAAGCAAACGAATCATCCGCCAAATGCAGAAGCTGAGCCTTCAAGGTGCTGAAATACGAGCCTTTCCATCCTAGCTCCGAAAAGCATTTGCCGGCTCTGCTGGTGCCAGGGACCGGGGATTCGAATAGATAGAACTGCAAGACCTTCTGAACGTTTCTATCGTTCCACTCGTTAGTTGTTAAACCTCGAAAAGCAATACGACTCATTGATCGTCCAATCTAGCGGTTGAGGTCGGGAACGAGTGCGTTCTGGCTTTCATCGACCTCGCGAACTCGATTAAGCAAGCGGAAAAAGCAGCTGCGGGAATAGGCTCTCGTCCTCGGGAAACCTGGGGGACGGCGTATTGCCAAACGCCGGCATAATACGCCCCCCGAAAGGGACTATCTGATCCTGAGATAATTCTCCGCTCGTTTATCGGGAGCTTTATAATAACAAGCGCCAAAACAAACGATTACTCCAGTACCCCCATTGAAAAGGCGCGCATGAGCACTACGGCCACGCGTTCGCGCAGGACGTTCTCGGTTGGCGCGAGCACTTTGCCCTCGGGCGCAGGATAGCCCTCGACGAGTCCGTTGTCAGCGGCCCACTTGAGGGACGGGGCGGCCCAGCTGCTCGCCTCGTTGCCGTCGGCGAACGCAGACAGGTCGTTATTCGTCGGGTCCGCTCCTGCTCCATTAGTGGCGAATCGCGCGAGAATCGTGACCAGCTGCTCGAAGGTCACCGGGTCGTTTGCCGCGAAGTCCTGCGTTCCGTCCTCGTAGACATACCCTGTGATGATGCCGTTCTTCACAGTCCAGTTTGCAGCTGCCGTGTAGAACATCCCGTCAGCGGACCCCATGATTTCCGTTTCGTCTTTAGCGGTCGCGGGCGAGTACACGGCGGCTTCTTCTGGGCAGGCATGTCGCCAGATGATCGTAGCGAACTCTGCACGCGTGAGAATCTTGCCGACACCGAAGAGCCCTGTGTCGCTGTAACCCGTCATAAGGCCCTTCTCCTGCACGAAGTCGACGCCGGGGGCGTACCATTCTGAGTAATTAACATCGGGGAATGGTACTGCGGCGCGTTTGCTCCATTTTGCCCAGAGTTCCAAATTACCTGTTGAGCTGGCGCTGATTTCGGCTATCGGCCTCTTGAAGTCCGAGTCTGCGAACCAGCCTTGGAACTCGAATCCCTCTTTAGTGGGGTTGGAAAGCGATACCGCGATTCCGGCCGTGTAGGTTGTCGGGTTCGAGGGCGCGTTTGAGCCGCCGTCGAGATGGTAGGTGATATTGAATTGCTGGGGCTGGGGTGTTGGATCGGGCTCGGGAAGCGGCTCTTCGCTCTTCACTATCTCGAACGGAACCTCGATGTCGCCTGAGATGTTTCCCGTGCTTCTGGCAATTACGATGCCCGTACCGTTGTTGATGTTGTTCTCATAGTCGAGCGTATAGTCAATGCCCTCCTGAAGCGTGTTCCCTGCGGTTTTCAATGTTGGCTTTGGAGTGATTTCCGACCCCGTCCATTTTTGCTGAGGGATTGGCTCGACGTCGATATTGCTGGTGTCCGCCGCCGCGATGGCGTAGGAAACCGTTATGTCGGCTGAGCTCTCTGTCGATTCCCAAACGTAAGAGCCTTTATCGTTTAGGCTGAAGACAACATCGTAAAGACCGACGTTTCTTCCGGAAAAGTCTCCGCTTGCGGTGAACAAATCGGAGGAGGGGAGAGGGACGGTTTGTTCGGTGCCGTTGAACGTCATGTCCTTAAGGGCAGGCGTCTCCACCTTGGCGGGCGACACCGAGACCGTCACCGGGATGTCCCGCACGGTCCTGTAGTTGCGCTGGTCGGCGGGCGTGAAGCAGACGTGGAACCCGTTGTCGCCCACGGCGCCGACCGGCGTGGAGGCGTCCTCCTGCCAGGAGAAGCCGCCGGGCAGCGCGACGTCGGCGAGCGCCTGGCCGTAGGTCGCCGCCAGGCCCGAGGGGGCCTCGAAGGCCGGGCCGGCCTGCAGGATGCGGAAGGAGTGCTCCTGCTTTCCTGCGCATCCCCCTATGCCTTTAATCGTCAGGTGCGCTTCGCCCACGTCGATGTTCGACGAATACTCCACTACATAGTCAACGTCTTCAACAAGGCTGGGGGAAGATATCGTTTTCGTTATGGGGAATCCCGTATACTTTTCTGGCTCAGTATTAACGGAGAGTTCGGCTGATTCTAGCGTGCCTTGAGCATAGTAAAGGCCAGAGGGGTCATCGTAACCGCGTGCGAGCCAGTATATATCAGACGAAGTGTAGGTTTTGCCAGCCTCGTCTCCCTCCTTTATCCAGCAGCCAGTTAGGCCAGCGCCGCTCGGTGTGGGAAGCATACTATTGCCTCCTGCTTTCTTCGTGTCAAATTTGAACTTGCTACCAAGTTTGACGGAATGAAGTTTCTTGCAACCCCAAAAAGTAGCGTACATGTATGGGCTGGATGACATGTCGAACGACGACATGTCAAGCGAGGCAAGCGACTCGCATTTCTCGAACATACTCATCATGGTGGTTACGTTTGACGTGTCGAACGACGTCAAGTCGAGGGACGTGAGCGACGAGCAGCCGAAGAACATGCCGCGCATACTCCAAACCTTTGACGTGTCGAACGGCGTTAAGTTGAGGGACGTGAGCGATGAGCAGCCGGAGAACATTTTCTCCATGTTTCCAACCTTGGAGGTGTCGAACGAAGAGAGGTCGAGGGACGTGAGCGACGAGCAGCCGAGGAACATGTCATCCATGTCGGTTGCATTTGACGTGTCGAACGACGCCAAGTCGAGGGATGCGAGCATCGGGCAGCCTTCGAACATGTAGTCCATTCTCGATGCCTTTGAAGTGTCGAGCCCGTTTAGGTCGGCTGTGGTGAGATTCGGGCAGTTTTGAAACATTTTAAGGCAGGTGGGGGCGACGACGCCTTTTTCGATGCGCACTGATCGAATGAAGTTCTTGAAATCCTCCCAAGGTGGATCAAACCCGTTTTTGCTATCTCCCCAAGAGGCTAGCCAACCCTCAGATTTGCCCGATTGGGGTCTAATGACAAGACGTCCATCCGCATCTATCATCCATTCGCATTTTCCTGATGCTTTCCAGTCGACAATCGGGGTTCCCGAATCGTCGGATAGCAAAGAGATACCGCTGTTGTTGACGAAGCTACTCTCGACTGTCGATGCGGAATTCTCGCTATCGGAATCAATTGCTTCAGCTCTGCCTTCGTCGGCAATCTGAGCGGACGCGGCCAGCTCACCCGAATCTCCCGCTTCCTGTGCCTGCGCCTTGTCGGCGGGCACCAGCGGACAGAGAGATATGGCCAATATGACGGCCAACAGCGACTTGAAAACCTTCTCGACGGGCTTGGCGGAAGCGCTCATATGATTCTCCCCAGGTGTGCAGTTTCGTATGAGGAGAATGATACTACTTGGAGGGGCATTTAGTTATCGCATTGATTAATTGATGTCGAGGAGGCTATCGAGAAGCGATTTTGCCATGGCGATTCTCCTTGGAACTCTGCTCGTGCTCGAGCTCCTCGATCCTCTTTCGGTTGACGTCGCCGATGGCCCAGAAGACGGAGACGGCGACGGCGACGAGCGTGAAAAGCCCCATGATCGCCAGGAACAGGGTTCGGGCGATGGGGTGCTCGACTACGGATACGAATAGAGCGATAGCGCATCCCGCCCCGAAAAGGGCGATAAGCGTCCACGCCGCCACCCGTGCAGCTCTTCGCATGGCGAGTTCCGTCGTTGCTCTCATTTGATGCCCCGCTACTCATCGGCGGGAGGGGCGAGGTGCTGCAGCGAGTCGATGGCGTCCTGGACGGCGTTAACCTCGAAGGTCTTAGACATGCCGTCGATGCCCGGAAGCTCCGCAAGCGGCGTGGCGAACCAGAACCGGTCGTTGCGCGTGACGTAGAAGGACAAGACCCCGGGCGCGGACTTCGCCCGTGCGCTCGGCATGAACTCTACGACGTACGAGTTGAACCCCGTGTTCCCGTCTCCGCCCGCCCATAGCGTCTCGAGCCATTGCCAGGCGCCGAAGTCCGCGTCCTCCAGCAGGAACCGCTCGGCAATAGCTTCGTAATGCTCCTCTCCCGAGTGATCTCCTTCTCGTCGTAGAGGTTATTCTTGTACCTCCTCGCCAGTAGCTCGTCTTGAATGACGTTCCAGCGTGCGAGCTCCCGCATGAGCCATTCTTTGGCCTCGTCGAGCTTCGCTTGGAAAAGAGGACCCGATTGGCGGTGCTCGAATGCGAGACATGCACCTGCCCTACTGGTCTCTGACCTGCGGCGGAGCGTCTATCGAGCTCTAGCGAGTCGCGACTGGGCGTCGGATATGGGGAGCGGTTGAATCACTCGACCCCTGCCCCACTTATTGCTGCCTGTAATAAACAGACAATAGTTTGCAAAAATAGATAGGTACCTCGTAAATGTTCAGCGAATTATCCCTAAAATGGAACGATAGTGGGGATTTCCAGCTACACGAACAGGTTCCGAATGACTGGAAAACTCATCAAGAAAGCCGCCCTCGGGCGGCTTTCTTGCGATGTTCGATATTGGCTTTCGAGATTGATTTCGGTTTAGAAGTTTTCAGCCGAAATTTCGAAGTATGCCTGCGGATGGTTGCAGACGGGGCACACATCCGGAGCCTTCGTGCCTACGACGATGTGGCCGCAATTACGGCATTCCCACACCTTGACCTCGCTCTTTTCAAACACAGCGGCGGTTTCAACGTTGTGCAGCAGCGCGCGGTAACGCTCTTCGTGGTGCTTCTCGATGGCACCAACCTGACGGAACTTTTCGGCGAGCTCGGGGAAGCCCTCTTCTTCGGCCGTCTTGGCGAACTCGTCGTACATGTCGGTCCACTCGAAGTTCTCGCCGTCGGCAGCAGCGGCAAGGTTTTCCGCCGTGTTGCCAATGCCTTCGAGTTCGCGGAACCACATCTTGGCATGATATTGCTCGTTCGCCGAAGTCTTGCGGAAGATTTCGGCGATCTGCTCGTAGCCTTCGCTCTTCGCGACCGACGCGAAGTACGTGTATTTATTGGTCGCCTGCGACTCGCCAGCGAGCGCAGCCTGCAGGTTTTTCTCAGTTTGAGTTCCAGCGTATTTGGACATGTTGAATCCCCCTTCTTGGATTTCCAGCCGTGGGCCCATCGCCCGTGGCGTATACCGCAAATGGTACACCGTCTCAATTCGAATTTGTAGCTTTTGCCATATCTGTTTCCGAATCCCTGGAATTAGAACATAGCGTCAAAGTGACCGCGTAGGAACGAGAAAGCTCGCGGACTTTTCCCATCAGATTTGAGAAAGGTGCGCGTGTTTTTCGACCGATTAGCAGCGCTTGGGAACGAGACGGATCGCCAAGCCCTTGTCTCATTTCCCTGCCTGTACAAGATTGACGATAGTTTGCAAAAATAAGTAGGAATCTACCAAATATTCAGCGAGTTATTCCCCAAATAGGACGATAGTGGGGATTATTCTTAGGCAAAAATGCTGATAATCTGTTAGTAGACGATTTCTGCACATTTTATCGTCGTTTTTGTACAGAGGTCATCTCGAACCGCGAAGCCGCTCCCTCGACTTCGGGCATCGCGTCTGCTCGAATCCCTCACCGGCAAGGAGGTTCTCATGCTCGAAACAGAACGGTTCATCCTGCGCCCCTGGCGCGATGCCGACGCTGCCACGCTTTTCCGCTGGGCAAGCGACCCGCGGGTGGGGCCTCCCGCCAATTGGGCGCCCTACGTGAGCGTCGAGCATGCCCGTGAAACACTCCACGCTGTGTACTGCGTGCCCGACACGTTCGCCATCTGCATGAAGCGCCCCGAGGAATTCGATGCCGCCACCATCTCGCGCATCGAGGGCGAGGCCGACTTCGGTGACATGACGCGCGGGTTTTCGGGCCGTGCGTTCTTGCGTGAGCGCAAGAAGGTGGCTTCGGCCCCATTGAACCCCATCGGCAGTATCAGGTTCGTCAAGCCCGACCACGCCAACTGCGCTATCGGGGACAACGATCGGGAAATGGGAATCTGGCTGGCTGCTCCCTTTTGGGGTTTCGGCATCGCTCCCGAAGTGGCGGGCGCGATGCTGCGCTACGGATTCGGCGAGCGCGGGCTTTCCGCAATCTGGGTCTGCAATTTCGTGGAAAATGCGACATCTGCCCACGCGAAGGACAAGCTCGGCTTCGAGCTTGTGCGCCTCGAGGAGGCGACCAATCCTGTCACGGGCGTGGTGCGCACGCAGCAAGTCTCGGTGCTCACGAAAAGCTCGTGGGAAAACATGCAGAAGGCAACCGAGTAAAGTGGCTCATTCGCAAGCCGCTCTGTTCTTCGGCGCCGCGCAAAGAATAAAGGGCAGCCCAATCGCGTAGAAGACGATGGGCTGCCCTTTTTCGCGTTTGTCGGTGGGAAAAACTCCTCGCCGACGAATGATTAGTTTCGGTTCCTAATAGCTTTACGGGCGCTTCGACCCGCAGTTACCGCAGAAGGCGCCCGTGTTCTGCGCGCCGCACGAGCACGTCCACGTGTCGGCTTCGGGCTTCTTCGACCCACAGTTGCTGCAGAACTTGCCCGTGTTCTCGGCCCCGCAGGAGCAGGTCCAGCTGCCGGCGGGCGCGGGCTTGGGCGAGCCGCAGTTGCTGCAGAACTTGCCGGTATTCTGCGCGCCGCACGAGCAGGTCCAGCCGCCCTCGCCGTTGCCGTTGCCGCCGCCGTTGCTGGCAGCAAAGCCACCACCTGCGGCAACGTTGTACTGGCTTTGCGGCGTGCCGCCACCGCCCTGCTGGTTGAAGAGGCTGCCGGCGTTCATGCCGCCAGCCATGTTCGCCATGCCCATGCCCATGAAGCTCGCCATGGCGCCCGACTCGTTCGCGGCAGCCGTGCGCATCGCGTCGGACTGAGCAGCGGCGATGTTCGCAGCAGCCATAGCCGGGTCGCGCATGACCGCGGCCTTCTGCAGGTCCTTGATCATCCGCTCGTCCTCTTCGGACGCGGCGATCGTGTTCACGCCGAAGGAGGCTACCTCGATGCCGCGCAGGTCGGCCCACTTCTCGGAAAGCACCTCGTTGAGGGCGTCGGCGAGCTCGGTGGTGTGCGCGGGCACGGCGGAGTAGCGCACGCCCATGGCGGAAATCTTCGCGAAGGCGGGCTGCAGCGCCGTCAGAAGCTCGCTTTTCAGCTGCGAGTCGATCTTGTCGCGCGTGTAGGGCTCCTCCACGTTGCCGCACACGTTCTTGTAGAACAGCAGCGGGTCGGTGATTTTGTAGGAGTACTCGCCGTTGCAGCGCACCGAAATGTCCACGTCAAGGCCGATGTTCGCATCGACGACGCGGAAGGGAACCGGCGTTGCCGTGCCGTACTTGTTGCCGATGATCTCTTTCTTGTTGAAGTAATACACGCGCTGGTCTTTGCCTGTGTCGCCGCCGAAGGTGAAACGACCGCCCACGCGCTCGAAGGCCGTCTTGATACGGTCGGTGATCTTGTCGTCACCGAAGAACAGGCTCGGCTCGGAAGAGTTGTCGAACACGAATTCGCCAGGCTCGCCGCATGCGTCGACGATTGCGCCCTGTTCGACGATGATCATGTACTGGCCGTCGGCCACGGCGATGATCGAGCCGTCGGAGATGATGTTGCTCTCGCCCTTGGTGTTCGAAGAGCGGCCCTTGTCGGAGGTGCGTTTCATGCCCTTGACCACCAGCGTGTCGGCATTGAGCGCATCGCAGTAGAAATAGTCGCGCCAAGAATCGGCAAGCACGCCACCCAGGGCGCCCGCGCCCGCTTTCAGAAGACCCATGATCGTTTCCTTTCCGTCGTTTTGCCTGATCGTATATTCGCTCGGGGCGCACGTCCGAAGCCGCGTGCCCCGTAGTTGCCGCTAGTCGTCGTCCTTGCTGATGCGCACGCGCGTGATGTGGGTCGTCACGTACCGGTCATTGGACCCGGTGAGCGTGAGCCCTTCCATCGTGATGTAGCCCCGCGCGTCGGTCTGCTCGCGGGCCGTCTTCATCTGATTGTAGAAGGCGATGCACACGAAGGTCGCGATGGCGAGCGGGATTCCAAAATCGACGAGGACGCTCGTGAGCTCGTCGTCGAACTGGAACACCGATACGTCGAGTCCGATCAAGATCGCCATGCACACGAGGAAGATTCCCAAAAACCACAGCACCACCTTCAAAGGTGACACCGGCAAGTCGCCGATGAAACGCCCCGTCTGGCCGTTCATGGCGAACAGATAGTCCTCGTCCTTGTAGAGCGTGTGCAAAAGCCACACGGGGAAAAGTGCTTGCGAAAGACCCGTGACCTCGCTGTTCGCGTTGATCGACTCCTGCGTGACGTCGTCATACCCGGTCACGGTGGCCTGCAGCTCGTCTTCCAAGCTGCCCTTCATGCGCCGCATGGCGCGCGGCTGGCAGGTGTCGGCCTCCTGGTCGTAGCGCTCGGCCAGATATCCTGGCAGGTACGCCACGGAGAACGGCACGAGCTCATCGAAGTCGAACGGCTCGATCGCGTCCATGTGCGCATCGGGCATCTTCGCCGAGCTGTCGGCGGGAATGCGCTCGAAGTCGAGCGATCCCTCGCGGTACGCCTCGTAGACGTCGGTCTCGGTGACTTCCTCGTCGCCCGAGGTGTAGACGCGGATGTTCTTGCATTCGTAGGTTGCGCTTCCCTCGGCGTTCCCGTCGTAAAGCCAAAACGGCACGTAGACGCCCTGCATGTGCGCGATGCGGTTGCTCTGCACGAATTCTTTGGGAAGGAACTTCTTTCCCTTGTAGTACGAGGTGAGTGCGGAGGTCGCCTCTTCTTTGCTCACCTTGAAGGGAATGATGAAATCGGGCTTTGCCTCGTCTGAGAAGGTGCCGGGCACGACGGCGGGGTTCCCGCAGTACGGGCACTCCGAGACCGCCGTGGTCGCATCGACCGTGACCGCGGCGCCGCAGGAGGAGCACGTGAAGGAACGCATTCCCTCGCGCTCGTCCTCGTTCCAGGAGGCGCGCGAAAGGTACGCTTGGATGGGGTCGCTCGCGCTTGCGGAGACTTCCTTCGCGGCGGAAATCGTCTCGTTGGTGAGCACCGACGCCGCACCCGCCGCCTCGTCGCCCATTCGCTCGAAGTCGCTTCGCTCCCCCGCCTCTGCCCGCTCGGTGTCGTTTTCGGCCTTTGCGTCGGCTTCCTGCTGCTTGGCGGCATAGGCGGCCTCGACCTCGGTGGGCGTGAAGGCTCCGCCGCAATAATCGCAGTGCAGCTTTCCGTCGGCTCCTTCGAAGTGCAAAGGACCCATGCATGAAGGGCACTGGTAGTTTACCGATTCAGTTGCCATTGGCTGACCTCCGACGTAAACGGCTGCGGTTTCATCGTTCGCCCCCATGATACTTTATGCGCGAACATCCGCGCGGTTTTATCGCCGATTTCACCGTGCCATGTGGCCAAAAAACGCGGCTCGGTTGGCCGTGCGGCCATCGTTTGATAGGGCGCTCAAGGTATACTTGGATAAAGGGGATCGTGCGAGGCGGAAAGGGAGCTCGGATGGGCCGTGCAAGCGGAACAGACCCGCTCAAGGGGCGGATAGTGGCAGCTTGGGCTGTCTTCGCCCTTGTCCTTGGGGCCGTGCTCGCCGCCGTACAGCTGGCTTCTCAGGCGGAAATTCGTTTCTTCGGTCTTCCGGGAAGCGGCCCGTCGAGCACGGCGGGACTGATGATCTTGGCGGGCTCGGGCTGTGTCGCCTGGGGGTTCTCCGTGCATTTGCGCTGCTCGGACATAAAAATTCGAGGCAATTTGAAGATTATCGCCGCGCTTCTCGCCGCCTGGCTTTTAGATGTGCTGCTGAGATACCCCGTGAGAAGCGATCTTGCCGCCTCGATTATGTGGTACCTCTACTACGTGCCGATGATGTTCATCCCCACGTTCTTCCTGGCAAGTGCCCTTCACGCAGCCGCCCTTGATCGGCATGTTGCATGGCAAAGGGTTGTCAGCATTGCTTGGGTTATCGACGCGGTGCTCTGCGTGGTCGTGCTGACGAACAACTACCACCACCTCGTGTTTGCGTTCGACTTATCCGATTCGCATTGGAGCAGGGATTATACCTATCAGGCGGGTTACTGGTGCGTGACCGCGTGGGCGCTTGTGCAGTATGTGGGCTTTTTCGCGGCGGCATTTCCCGCTGCTCGGACCCAGCTGAAAAGCGCCTTTCTGCCGATGGCCATCATCCTTGGTGTTGGTGCGGCGTACTTTGCGTTGTTCATCGCTCGCAAGGCGGGGCTGTTCTCGACGAACATTGCCCTCGTCTATAGCATCTTGGTTATTGTTGCGCTCGAACTATCGCTTGACCTGGGAATCCTTCCCTCATATGCCCGATATGACCAATTCTTCTCAAAACTCCCCTTCGATTTGAAAATTCTCTCGCGCGAGCGAGACGTCGTATACCAAACCACCGCCGCGACTGAGATTCCCGATGCCGTGCGAACGACGCTCGGGGAAATCGAGACCTCGCGTTACGGCATCGTGTCGTTTCGCACGTCAGCCGTTCCCTCGACGCTGTTCAAGGCGTATTCGGTGGTGGGCGGCGACGCGCTTTTGTCCGAGGACATGACGGCGCTCGATGAGCGCAGGCGCCTGCTTTCCGAGCGCCAGGCGAAGCTGCGGCGCGCGAACGCCATGCTCAAGCGCGATCGGGAGCTCGCGATGACCCTCCATCGCCAGGAGGACGCTCGCGCGCTGTTTGCCGAGATCGAGCGCGCGCTCGAAAGCAAGACGCAGCGTATAAGCGAGTTGCTCGACGACCTGCCGCAGGGAAGCGACCCCGTCTCTGCGGCCGCCCGTCGCGAGCGGCTCATGGAAGTGAAGCTGCTCGTTGCGTACTGCAAGCGCAAAGGCGGGCTTATCTTGGCGGAGAAAAGCGACCCTGACTTCAACCGCGAGCGGCTTGAGCTCGTCTTCAACGAGACGGCTGCCGATTTGCGCTCGCTTGATATCGAGTGCGCGGCCCTCGTGGAGGCATCGGGGGTGCTCCCCGCGGCTACGGTGAGCGTGCTCTATGACTGCCTCTACGACTTCGCGGCGGCGGCGTTCTCGGCGAGAAACCCGGTTCTCATGCTGTTCGTGCGCGATGGGCAGTCGGGCGAGGTGGAGATGCGTGCCGCTCTCGAATCGGACGGCGCCGTGGGGCCGAGATTCCAGGAATCGCTCGATGAGCTGCGAAAATCGTTGATTTCGCAACATGCGGCCTTCACGTTGGAAACGTCGAGGGACAGCGCGAGCCTCTCGGTTTCACTCGAGGGAAGGTGATCGCATGGGTTTTCTCTTCGAGCTGGATACTCCCGTGATCGTTGCGCTCGTGGTGTCGTTCTACGTCGCCGCGGGAGGGCAGCTGCTCCATGTACTCTTCCTCTCGACGCGCCGCGGCGCGCGTCCCTTCTCTCTCGTCAAGCTCTACGAGGTGCTGCTCTTCGTGCATCTGCTGCTTGCGGCGGCTACGGCGAACAGCGTCCACAGCGGCTACGGCGTGGCGCTTTTTCGTCTGAAGGCGTTCTCGTTCCCCATTGAGTCGCTTCTGTGGATAGACGCCGTGGCGGCGCTTTTGGGGCTTGCGCTGGCGATTGCCTACCGACGCCCCATCATGACGAGTGAGATCGCCCTCATGGCGCTTATCACCCCGCCGTCCATCGATATGCTGGGTCATTTGGTGCCGTATCTCCTCATCGGTGATGCGGCGTTCTTCGTCTTCCGCGTGGGAGCTGCGCTCACCCTCGATGTGCGTGCCGGGCGGCGCTCCGTCTCGCGCCTGTCGATCATCGATTCTATTCGGGCACTGCCCGAGGGCGTCATCTGCGCCGATGACGAGGGGCGCATCCTCTTCATGAACGAGTCGATGCGCTCGTGTCTGACTGTGCTCGGTTTTGCGGGCGATCTTGCCGAGACGCGCGGGGTGTGGGATGACCTCGAAGAGATGGCGAACAAGGCGGAAGGGGGCGCGGACGCGGTTTTGCCGGAAGGCATTCGTCTTGAGATATCCCCCGATGAAACGCGGCTTTTCATGCGCGACCGGGTGAGGCTCGGCCATAAGGAGTACCGCCGGATGGTGGCCTTCGACGTGACCGAGGAGGAGTCCATCAACTCCGACATCGAGCGCATGAACCATTTTCTCGACGTGGCGAACACCGAGCTTGTCGCGGCCGTCGAGAACGCGCGCGAAGTCTCGCGCAACGAGGCGATCTTGCGCATGCGCTCGCGCGTGCACGACACCGTCGGTCAGCGCCTGTCCATCCTCCACCGCTATCTGGAAGACGACGACCCCGACCCCGAGAAGCTTGCATGCGTGGTAGACCTCGCTCGCACGGTCGTGGAAGATCTCGCCGAGCCCGACGACATCGACGCCGAGGGCGCCCTTCGCGCAATTGAGAGCTCGTTTTCCCTGGTGAGAATTGCCATTTCAGTGGAAGGCCCGCTTCCTTGCCGCCCTGAGGTCGCCATCGCCTTCGTCGACGTCGTCCGCGAGGCCGCGACCAATGCTGCCAAACATGGGCAAGCGCACCGAGTCGATGTCTGTCTCGGCAAATCATCAGGTACCTATACGCTTTCTGTCCAAAACGACGGTGCCGCCGCGCGTGGCGAGGTGCACGAGGGCACGGGGTTCCCTTCGATGCGCCGAGCGCTCTCGCGCGTGGGAGGCACGCTTTCCATCGTATCGACTTCCCCGTTCACTATCGAGGCCCAGGCGCCGTGCGTGCCGCTGCATGAAGGAGAGGACCAATGATCAAGATCGTCATCGTGGAAGACCAGACCATGCTGCGAGACTCGCTCGCCCAGACCATCGACGCGCAACCCGACATGGAGGTGGTGGCCTCCCTCGGCGACGCCGCATTCGCGCTTGGCGAAGTGGAGAAGACGGGCGCCACCTGCGCGCTTCTGGATGTGTGTACCGAAAACGACTCAAGCGGAATCGTCGCCGCGCGCCGCATCAAAGAATTCCACCCCGAGGTGCGCGTCGTCATCATGACGGGTATGCCCGAAATCACCTTCATCGAGCAGGCCCGCGCTGCGCACGTTGACAGCTTCGTGTACAAAAACATCGGCACGAACGACCTTCTGGGCATCATCCGCTCCACGATGGAGGGCTACTCCACCTTCCCGCGCGCCCAGCAGAGCATCTTCTCGGACGCGGCTGCGCTGACCGACGTGGAGGTCGATATCCTGCGCCTCGTGTGCGAGACCAAGACGCACAAGGAAATCGCGCAAGAGCTCTTCCTGTCCGAGGGCACGGTCAAGCGCCACATCTCCGAGATTCTCGCGAAGACCGGCTACGACAACATCCTGCGCCTTGCGGTCCATGTGGTCTCAAGCGGGCTCATCGTCCCAAAATTGCGCGATGAGCAGGAGCCGCGCTAAATCGTATCCTTCCCTTTCCGCATGAAATGGCCACGCGGTCGCGCTTTGCGCCGCGCTGCGGGCCATAGGGCCGTTGCCGCAGCGTCTCCTTTCCCTCACCATGAAATCAACGAAAGACTCGTTGGATGCGCGGGAAGGAGCGCAGGTATGGGATTGTTTGGAAAGATCTTCGAGAAGAAGAGCTGCGATATCTGCGGAGGGGAAATCGGCTTGCTCGGCAACAGGAAGCTCGAAGACGGCAACCTGTGCAAAGAGTGCTCCAAGAAGCTCTCTCCCTTCTTCAGCGAGCGCAGGCGCTCGACGGTCGAGCAGATCCGCGAGCAGCTCGCTTACCGCGAGGCGAACAAGGACCGCGTCGCGGGGTTCAACCCGACGCGCACGCTCGGTGGCGACACCAAGGTGCTCCTCGACGAGGACGCGCAGTGCTTCATCGTCACCTCCTCGTCGCGGTGGCGCGATGCGAACCCGGACGTGATGGACTTCTCCCAAGTCACCGGGTGCGATTCGGAGGTTCGCGAGACCCGCACCGAAATCTATCGCGAGAACTCCGAAGGCCACCGGGAAAGCTACGACCCGCCGCGCTACGACATAGACTACGACGTGTACCTCACCATCCACGTGAACTCGCCTTACTTCGACGAGATCACGTTCAAGGTCAACGATAGCCGCATCGAGGAACGTTATTCGGTGGAATTCCGCGAGGCGGAGCGCCAGGCCAACGAGATCCGCGAGGCGCTCACGAGCCTGCGCGAGACGGTGCGCGAGAACGTTGCGGCGGCGAAGGCTCCGAAGGCGGCGGTGACCTGCCCGTTCTGCGGGGCCACCACAATGCCGGACGCAAACGGGCGCTGCGAGTTCTGCGGCGGCGCGATCGGGCTTTAACGCTGCGGGCATCATCGTCGGGGGGTTAATTGCAATCTCAAATGCACGTATTTGCGCAGGTGGCGCGGAGTAATGCA
>OKRW01000603.1_pt1 | contig 35270 bp, 28 predicted proteins | sample 1601151 | NCBI WGS metagenome assembly OKRW01 (sample SAMEA3541471, study PRJEB24748) | human gut metagenome | biome: human gut; feature: human-associated habitat; material: faeces | place: China | collected 2012 | reverse complement strand
CTTGCATGTGTTAGGCACGCCGCCAGCGTTCGTCCTGAGCCAGGATCAAACTCTCGTGTTTAATCCTTTTGAATCCCAGAAGCTGTCGCTCCCAAGTTCAAAACTCATTCTCGAATTGACTGTCTTTTCTCAACTGCGACTCGTGAAAATCGCAGTTCGCGTTCTTCTTGATTCTGTATCGTTTTCAAGGATCATCTGCCGTCCGCTCGGCTTAGTCGCTCGCGCTGACAGCTCGATTATTATATCGCAGTCCCGCCCTTCTGTCAATACCTTTTTCGAACTTTTTTTGACGGTTTTTGAAACTTTTTGTCTGAAATCCGCATCTTTCATTCTGAAAAGCGTCATTTTTCTCTGCTATTCCTTGAAAAAACAGCTTCCGGGCAGACGATGGAAAACGTTCAGCCCCGATCATTTGTTTGCGCCGCGTCATACTGTTTCAGCATCCTTTCGATATGCGCCTTCGCCGCCCGCTGAGCGTCCTGCACGCTGCTCAACGCCGGCGTTTTGTCGCCCATCAGCGCGACGAACTGGCTCACCTTGAGCCCCAGCGCATCCTGCATGTCCCTGTCCGACCCCTGCGGCGCAACGAGATAATAGCAGAGAATCGAATCCTTCTGCCCCATGCGGTGCGCCCTGTCCTCGGCCTGGCTGTGCACGGCGGGCGACCAATCCAGTTCGCCAAAGACCACACAGCTCGCCCTTTGCAGGTTCAGCCCGGAGGCCGCGCGCAGAGAAATCACGCAGAGGTTCGTCTTCTCCTCCATGAACCGCGTCACCGCATCGTCCTTCTGCCGTGTTGTCTCCCGCCCCGTGATAAACGCCGGGCGGTAGCTCGCCAGTTCCTTCTTATAGATATCCATCACCGCATGGTGGTGCGCAAACAGCAGCACTTTCTCGCCGTTATCCAGCAGCGCGCGCACAAACGCCGCGACGAACGGCGCTTTGGCCACGCCCGTGGCCTGCCGCTCGCCCCGGCCGACCTGCTCCTCCAGCATGGCGCGCTCCTTCGCCTCCGGATGCAGCGCGCGCAGGCTGCCCAGCAGCTCGATCACCGGGCGCATCAGCTCCCGATACACGCGGTCGTCCGCGTCAATCTCCTGCACCAGCCGCCGCTTGGGCGGCAGTTCGGTCAGCACCTCCTGCTTGGTTCGGCGCAGAATCAGCCCCTCCCGCCTCAGGTGGTCGCCCAGCAGCGCCGGGTCGCGCACCAGATGATTCCCATATCCGTCGCACCACGCGCGCGTGAAGCTCTCCCAGTCGCCGAGACAATGGAAGTCAAGAATATTGACCACATTCCAGATTTCCGACCCCTTGTTGTAAATCGGCGTGCCGGAAAGGCCGATCACCCGTTCGCATCCTTCCGCCAGCAGGCTGGCCGCCGAATATTTCTCCGTGCCGCCGTGGCGAAGCTCCTGTATTTCGTCAAAGATCACCGCGCTGAACCCCATCTGCGGCAGCGCCTGCTTCCAGCCGCGCAGCAGCAGATAGTGGATGATGTAGACGTCCGCCTCCGGGGGCTGATACGGCTTCAAGCCCGTAAGCACACAGACGCGCGGCGGCCTCCCCTTGATGCGCAGGAAGCGCGCGGCTTCCGCCTGCCAGTTGCGCAGAAGATGCGGCGGCACGACGATCAGCGCCGGAAACGCGCCCGTCGCCGCCAGGCAGGCCAGCGCCTGCACCGTCTTGCCCAGACCCATTTCATCCGCCAGCAGCGTCCGCGGATTCGCCAGCAGGAAGGAAAGCCCCTCTTTTTGAAATTCCCGCAGCTCGCCCTCGAACGTCCCCTCCGGCGGCGCGCTCCTTCGGGGCAGCTTTTCGGCCTGCGCGCGCTGAATCGCGTGTTCCCGCGCCTGCGTCAGCGCATTCTCCCAGAGCGCGCGGTCTCTCGGCGCGATTTCCAGCGGATAGCGCAGCATCAGCCAATTCACATCGCCGATGATTCGCCGGTTCGCCGTGAAACGCGCTTCACCCCGCCGCCGCTGGCTGCCCGGAAACAGCCGCGCCGCCATCTCCGTCACGCACGGCTCACCCTTGATCGTCCAGCATTTGCTCCGCCTGTTATAGGAAAGCGTTCCGTAGATATGGCCGTTTCTCGGCGCATCCAGCAGATAGCCCGGCAGCTTTTTTTCTTCGGTCGTCATTTCTGTCGTCATTTCTGTCGTCATGTCCATCGTCATGGAAGCATAATCCCCCAAAGCCTCTCAAGGCTCATCATCGTCACCGGCTTCCCGCCGATGCTTTTGGGCAAATCCACCCCGCGCGGCGCGAGCACAACCAGCCGCTCCACCTGCGGGCAGCTCGCGTATCGCGTCAACTGGGCGATCAGCGGCGCGCGCTGCGGCCTTTTTTTCTTGATCTCCACGCCGACGCCGCCTACCATGAAATCAATTCGGCATCGCGGCGCAAGCCGAACCTCGTGCGCCGCCTCCAGCCCCGCGCGGGCAAACGCCTCGGCGGCCTGCTCGTGCAGCCGCTCCTCGGAATCCGCCGCGCCGACGCGCAGCGTGCCAAGCGCCGCCGTCACGCTTTTAAGACTTGCCTCCATGTCGTGCGCCTCCCCTTCGTTTCTGCGTCCCATTGTACCATGCTCTTCGCCTTCAAACAACCAAAAACCAGCTTTTCACTTGCGTTTGCGCCTGTTTTGCAGTATCATAAGGAGAGAAAGTATAGATGTACCTGTCCCCTGCGACATGTTCTTGATCGAAAGGAGCCCCCTGACATGAAATTCAAAAAACCCTTATCCGCGCTCGTCGTCTCCGCGCTTCTGCTGGGCGGAGCTTCCGGCGCGTTGGCGGCCTCCGCCAATCTTCAGCTCGCTCTGCCCACCTCCGAGGTGCCGGGCGGCTCGCACGCCCAGCTCACCTTCACCACCAACGTGCCGGGCTTCCTGACGCTGACGCTGAACGGGCCTTCCGGCTCGCTCACCCTTCTTAATCGCGAGGAAGTGCACACCGCCGGCAATATATTTGACTTTGTCGCGGCGGATGACAGCGGTTCGCCGCTCAGCGTGGGCGCTTATACCGTCAGCGGTGAGCTGATCGACCAGTTCGGCGAAGCCACCGGCAGCGTCAGCGGCCAGTTGACCATCGGTATTCCGCTCGCGCAGCAGACGGATGACGAGGAAGAAGATCCCGCCCCCGCGAAGGGCAACGCCTCCGCGTCGAAGGACACCGCGTCGAAGGACGCCGCCACGCCTTCTTCCTCCGGTTCTTCCGCCGCGCCCGCCAAACCGGCCTCGTCCGGCAAGACGGAAACCGGCGTGGAATATGTCGCTTCGAACAAGACCACGCTCGGCGAGCAGGGCTATGAAATCGGCGTGGGCGTGAGCGATACCGTCGATCAGGCGGACGCGGGCTACTGGGGGCTGACGGCCGACGCGAGCGACGCGGACATCTGGGCGGCGCTCACCCGCACGATGGTCAGCGTCAACGTCGGCGAATCCGAATCCGCCTACATCTATAACGCCACCGACAACGGCAAGAAGATCGGCTCTGTCTCCGGCCTGAGTCAGGGCTTGAACCTGATTGAGGATCTGGATGACGGCTGGTCCGTCGTGGAGGCCTACCGCAACGAGGACGGCGCGTTCGTCCGCGGCTATATCCGCACCAACAAGCTGCGCACCGTCGAGCCGAGCAACATGTACGGCCTCGTGATCGACAAGGCGGCGCAGACCCTGACCGTCTATAAGAACGGCGAGCGCATCGGCTCCTGCGCGGTCTCCACTGGCCTGCCCACCGTCAAATACCTGCATCGTGAAACGCCCGCCGGTGAGTTTATCACCGTTACCCGCCGCGGCACGATCGAGAATTCCGGCGGCTATAGCAAGTACACCGTCCGCATCAGCGGCAACTATCACCTCTGCGAAATCCCGACCACCAAGAAAAACGGCAGGGATTATTCCCTCATGGCGGACAAGCTGGGGCAGAAGGCCTCGCGCGGCAACATCTGCCTCGCGCACGACGAATCCGCCGACGGCGGCATCAACGCCGAATGGATTTGGGATTTGACCGACAGCAACAAGAAGATCAAGGTGCTCGTCTTCGACGATAAGGATCGTTCTTCCATCCCGGCGAACAGTAAGTAATCATTTTTATACAAAAGATGACAACGGGTGCGGTTTTTGCCGCGCCCGTTGTTGTCGCTTTTCGCCATTTATATTCGTCGTTCGGCGTAACAGCAGACGAAATTGTGTCACATTTCTCTCCGGCTCTTGACATTTATATCCAAGGCGTGTACTTTGTAAAAACATAAACAAACCTTTACGAAAGGAATCCGCTTATGCTTCGCTTTTTGGATCAGGTCAATGCCATCGTCGGCATGCTGCTCTTTTTAGCCTATCTGTATCAGATTTTCTACACGCTTTACGGCCTTGCGTTCTGCCGCCGCGACAGAAAGGAAGCCGCGCGGCGGATGCCCGCCACGCCGAGCCGCCGCTATGCCGCGCTGATCTGCGCCCGCAACGAGGAAAGCGTCATCGGCGAACTCATTTCCAGCCTCCGCGCGCAGGATTACCCGGCCGAGCTGCTGGATATCTACGTCCTGGCTGACAACAGCACGGACGCCACCGCCCGCGTCGCGCGTCAGACCGGCGCCATCGCGTTTGAGCGTTTCAACCCCTATCAGGTCGGCAAGGGCTACGCGCTCAACGAGCTGTTCAGCCAGATTCGCTCCCGCCGTCCCCTCTCCGATTACGATGCGTTTCTCGTCTTCGACGCGGATAATATCGTCGATTCGCATTTCGTCTCCGCAATGGATCAAACCTTCGCGCAGGGGTATGACGTGCTCACCAGCTATCGAAATTCCAAAAATTTCGCTTCGAGCTGGGTTTCCGCCGGATATTCCATCTGGTTTCTGCGCGAGGCGCGCTTCCTCAACTATCCCCGCATGAAGCTGCATACCAACTGCGCCATCTCCGGCACGGGCTTTCTGGTCTCCTCCAAAATCATCGAAGAAAACGGCGGCTGGCCGTATCATCTGCTCACCGAAGATATCCAGTTCTCCACCGTCTGCGCGGCGAAGGGCTGGCGCATCGGCTATTGCGACGACGCGATTCTCTACGACGAGCAGCCCGTCACCTTCTCCCAGTCGTGGCGGCAGCGCATGCGCTGGGCCAAAGGGTTTTATCAGGTCAACGCCCACTGCGGAATACCGCTTCTGCGCGGCTGCCTGCGCGGGCCGATCCGCTTCTCCTGCTACGATATGCTGATGACCATCGCGCCCTGTACGCTGCTGACCGTCGCCGCCGTCTTCATCAATCTCTTCTGCTGTGTGACGATGCTCTCCCTGCCGTCGTTCCTCGCCCGTTTCATGCTCCGCTACGTCGCCCGTTCCCTGCTGGATATGCTGACGTGGAGCTATGGCGTGATGTTCGCTTACGGCCTGCTCACCGTTCTCGCCGAGTGGCGGCGCATCCCCGTCTCCCCGCTGAAAAAGGTGATGTATCTGCCCTTCTTCCCGCTGTTCATGTTCTCCTATATTCCCATCACGCTCACCGCGCTGCTGGTGCGTGTCGAGTGGAAGCCCATCCGCCACACCCCCGTTCAAAACGTCCGCGCGTAACCCGCTTCCCCTCCGCCAAAGTCTGCACAACGACAAAAGGAATCCCCGGCGTTTCCGCCGGGGATTCCTTATACCCATTCAGGTTTTTTGATTACTTGGCAAACGCCTGGCCGATGGCCGTGCCGATCGCCTGGCAGTCAACCGTCGCGCCGGAGACGATATCCACGTCAGCGCTCTGGCTGGCGATGATCGCGCCAACGTACTCGGCGAGCTGCTCGTCGGTGATGAGCATGTTCTCACGGCCGCCGGTGATCTCGATGTTCTCGAGCTTGCCGCCCGCAACAGTGATGGAGACCTCGATCTTGTCGTGCAGGCCGTCCACGGTCGCGGTGTACACGCCGTCAGCAGCATCCGCCCAAGCCGGGCCGTTGTTCTCGTCCTTCACGACGGTCTCGAACTCGCTCACAGCGCCGAACGCGGTCTGCGCGGCGGCACGGCCGGAGAGCATCGCCTCGGAGAGGAACACGCCGTTCTGGTAGAGGTTGGAAACATAGCTGCCCAGCTCGCCAGCCTCGTAGAGGCCCGCGATCGGCTTGTCGTTCCAGTTGAGGACGCGGCCGGCCGTGTCGCGCTTCGCGCCGCCGGTGGTGGCAACGAGGGTCGGGGTGATGGAAACAGCGTAGTACGGAGCGGTGTCGATCTTCGCCATCTTCTCCGGATTGCGGCCGAACTCGGCGTCAACGCCCGCGTCGCAGGCGGCATTCCAAGCGTCGATGGTGGCCTTCAGCTCGGCCGGGTCACGGTCGATCTTCTCAGCCAGTTCTTCGATGGTGTCAGCCTTGATGATCCAGCCCTTTTCGATCTCGGCCAGGTTGTCGCTGGACCAGGTGTAGCCTTCGGTGGTCGTCGGCCAGCTCAGCCACTGGTTGCCGATGGAACCGGCCTCGCGGGTCTTCTCGTCAAAGATCAGGGAAACCGGCAGCGCACGCTCGTGCGGCAGGTCAACATAGCGGCCATACTCCATGTACTTCATGTGCTGACGATGGTAGCTGCCCGCCTCGTCGTAGAAGCGCTTGCTGTCAGAGTCAATCTCGATCCAGCTGTTGCCAGCCATGGTGAAGTTGCGCATGAAGGTCGCGTCATACTCCGGAACCTTGATGCCCAGCCAGAAGCCGCCGCTCTGGGTCTGGTTCTTCATGTGCCAGATCTGCGCGCCCGCTTCCATCAGCATCTTGATGCCGTCGCCGGTGTTGCCCGGGGTGCCGGCGGTGTAGACGGTCTCCATGCCGTGGAAGTCACGCTGCATGGTCAGGTTGTTCTCGTAGCCGCCGCAAGCGAGCAGAACGCCCTTGGCAGACTTGATGGAGTACTCGGTGCCGTCCGCGCGGCGGGCGATCACGCCGGAAACTTCCTTCGTGAACGGATCCTGCACGAGGGAGACGGCCGGGTTCTCAAAGCGCACGTCGATGCCGCGCTTTTCAACCGCCTTGGAGAAGCAGCGCCACACGCCGCCGTTCTCGAAGGTCGCGCCCTTGGCGCGCAGGTGAGCGGAGCAGCCGTCGAAGGTGGAGCCTTCGAAGCTGCTGAACTCGACGACCATGCTGCCCCACTTGAGCTCGCCGCCGCCGACGTAGCCGGCCTCGTAGTCAACGCCGTCCGCGACGTACTCGATCCACGGGAGCTGGGTCGCAAAGCCCTCGCACAGCCAGGTGAGGTACTCATCCGGGATCGGGTTGGGCAGGTTGCAGTTGTAGAGGTAGGTCTTCACGGTCTCCACCGCGCTCTCCGCCGGAACCAGGAACGTCTGGCCGGAAGCGATGGAGTTGCCGCCCGCCAGCGTCACCGGCATCTTTTCGAGCACGACGATCTTGGCGGTCGGGTCGATGTCGTGCGCCTCAACGGCCGCCGCAGCGCCCGCCAGGCCGTAGCCGACGATGAGGAAATCAACCTCTTCGTCCCACTTTTCGATGTTCTGAACCGGCGTTACCCAGTCCTCAGCCGCAAACGCGGTGACGGACATGGCCAGCACGAGCACGAGGCTCAGCAGCAGCGTCAATCCTTTTTTCATTTCGTTTGTCCTTCCCTTCTTGCATCTGATGGTGAAGCGAAACACTGGACGGGACACGCGGCTTCGTCACGGTGTTGCCACAATGACGTCACATTCTCCCGTCTATGCCTTTATTGTACATCCTCAAACGGCTTGAGACACAAGAGCGTTTGCGAAAAAACAAACAAATTCTTTTTCAGGCGTTTTCCCGCCCATTTTCCGCGTTTTTTGTCTTCCAAATCGCATATTTGCCCCGCGTTTCAGTCTTTTTGGCGCGTTTTTCGCTTTTTTGCCGTTCTCTTTCCCTTCTGCATATCTAAAGCCGCTTTGGATTTTGCCGCGCTTTTCGCCTGCCGTTTCCCGTCTTTTTGCGTTTATTTTGTTGACAGCTCAACAATTTTGTCGTATAATGCCTCCGCCGAACCCCTGAAATGTCGATCTTTTATACTAATTCGCAGTTAAAATGCTTGACAGAGCGCATCAGATTTTTTGTTCTGACGAAGCCAAGTGAAGTGAGGCGTACTGGAGGTACGTTGAACGGAACGAGGCAAAGTCAGAGCGAAAAAGATGGTGCGCGGATTAAGCCATTTTAACAAGAATTAGTATTATTCATCAGAAAAGGAGCTGTGCCCTTGGATACCAGTCGATTTGAGCAGTTTTCCTCGTTGATGACCGGCGCGGCCAAATCCATCGCCAAGCTCAAGGCCGCGCAGATGGAAGCCTTTTCCCTCTCGGGCGCGCACACGAGCTGCCTGTGCCGTTTATATGAAGCGGGCAGCCTGACGCAGGGCGAGCTGACGCGCGCGGTGCAGATGGATCGCAGTCAGGTTTCCCGCGTCCTTCGCGATCTGGCGCAAAAGGGGTATGTGTCCGCCGACGCGCAGGCGGGCTACAAGCGCCGCTATGCCCTCACCCCGACGGGGCGGGAAACCGCCGCGCGCGTCGAAGCCATCATTCTGGATATCAACCGCTTTGTCAGCGGTTCCATTCCCGATGCGGATATCGAAATCTTTTACAAAACGCTGACGACCATCACGCGGAACCTGCAATCCGCCGTTGAAACCTACGCCAAAGGAGTTTCCCATGAATAAAGCCTACGCTTTCTATTGCCGCGCCTATCAGACGGTCTTCCGCGCGGCGCTCCCCATCCTGCCCTATCGCGAGCCGGTTCAGCTCGACGGACTCGCCTCCATCGTTCCGCTGCTGGCGGAAAAGAAGATTTCCTCCGTCCTGCTGGTGACGGATGCTTCCGTCCGCGCGCTCGGCCTGACGGGCGGGCTGGAAGATGCGCTGAAAGCGGCCTCCGTCGCCTGCGCCGTCTACGACAAGACTGTGCCGAATCCCACCATCGCGAACATCGAGGAAGGGCGCGCGCTCTACCTTTCCGCGCATGCGCAGGCGATCATCGCGGTCGGCGGCGGCTCGGTGATGGATTGCGCGAAAATCATCGGCGCGCGCATCGCCAAGCCGCACCAGCCGGTGCAGCGCATGGGCGGCCTGCTGCGCATCCTCAGGCGCACGCCGCTGCTCATCGCCGCGCCGACCACCGCCGGAACGGGCAGCGAAACGACCCTCGCCGCCGTCATCACCGATTCCGCCGCGCATCACAAATACCCCATCAACGATTTCGCGCTCATCCCGGATTACGCCGTGCTCGACCCGGAGCTGACGCGCGGCCTGCCGCCCCTGTTGACCGCGACCACGGGCATGGATGCGCTCACCCACGCCATCGAAGCGTATATCGGCCGCTCGACGACCAGGCTGACCCGCGCCATGTCCGAAGAGGCCGCGACGCGCATCGTCCGCAGCCTGTATACCGCCTACGAAAACGGCGGCGACATGCGGGCGCGGGCGGATATGCTCCGCGCCGCATACTGTGCGGGCGTGTCCTTCACCCGCTCCTATGTCGGCTATGTCCACGGCGTAGCCCATTCGCTCGGCGGTCAATACGGCGTGCCGCACGGGCTGGCGAACGCCGTCATCCTCCCCTATTTTCTCGATGCTTACGGCGCGGCCTGCCATCAAAAACTGGGCAGGCTCGCCCGCATCGCGCACGTCGCCCCGGAAAGCGCCTCCGACCGCGAGGCCGCCGAGGCGCTCATCCGCTGGATTCGCGAGATGAACGCCCGAATGGGGATTCCCGAAAAAATTCCGCAGATTCGCACCGTCGATATTCCCGAAATGGCGCGCCACGCCGCCCGGGAGAGCAACCCGCTCTATCCCGTGCCCGTGCTGATGGATGAACGCCAGCTCGCGCAGATGTATGTTCAACTGATGCCCGTCAAGAAGGAGGAAAACGCATGAACGCCACCCCCATCGAGCAGCTCGTCGCCGCCCAGCGGCAGTTTTTCGCCTCCGGCCGGACGCTGGAGCTCGCCTTCCGCAAACAGAGCCTCGTCGCGCTGAAAAAGGCCATTTTGGCGCGCGAAGCCGAGATCAACGCCGCGCTCATGGCGGATCTGGGCAAGAGCGCGACCGAAACCTACATGTGCGAAACCGGCATGACGCTCTCCGAGCTGAGCTATATGCTTCGCCATCTGGGGCGGTTCGCGAAAAAGCGCCGCGTGCTCACCCCGCTGGCGCAGTTTCCATCCTCCAGCTTCACCGTCCGCGAGCCTTACGGCGTGGCGCTCATCATGGCGCCGTGGAATTACCCCTTCATGCTGCTGATGGAGCCGCTGATCGGCGCGCTGGCGGCGGGCAACTGCTGCATCCTCAAGCCGTCGGCCTATGCTCCGGCCACGTCGAAGGTCATGGCGCAGATCGTCGCCGCGTGCTTCCCGCCGGAATATGTCGCGCTGGTCGAGGGCGGCCGCGCGGAGAATCAGGCGCTGCTGCATCAGCGGTTTGATACCATCTTCTTCACCGGCGGCGTGACCGTCGGCCGCGAGGTCATGCGCGCCGCCAGCGAAACCCTCACCCCCGTCACGCTGGAATTGGGCGGCAAAAGCCCCTGCATCGTCGATGAAACCGCGAATCTGCGCGTCGCCGCGCGCCGTCTGGCGTTCGGCAAGCTGCTCAACTGCGGCCAAACCTGCGTCGCGCCGGATTATCTGCTCATCAGCCGCAAGGTCAAGGATGCGTTCCTGCCCCTGCTTGAACGCGAGATTCAGCGCATGGTCGGCGAAAACGCGCTCGTCTGCGACAGCTATGTGCACATGGTCAACGAAAAGCACTTCCGGCGCGTCTGCGGGCTGATCGACCCCGATAAGGTGATCTTCGGCGGGCAGGCGGACGAGCGGACGCTGCGCATCCAGCCGACGATCATGGATCGCGTCACCGCGGACGACGCGGTGATGCAGGAGGAAATCTTCGGCCCGGTTCTGCCCGTCATCGCCTATGATTCCATCGACGAGGCGCTGGCTTTCGTGAGCGGCCGCGAGCATCCGCTGGCGCTGTATCTGTTCTCCGAGGATCCGGCGCTGCAAAAGCGCGTGCTCGCCTCCGTGCCCTTCGGCGGCGGCTGCATCAACGATACCATCGTCCATCTGGCCACCAGCCGCATGGGGTTCGGCGGCGTCGGCCACAGCGGCATGGGCAGCTATCACGGAAAGAAGAGCTTCGATACGTTCAGCCACGAAAAGAGCGTGCTCCAAAAATCCACACGCATCGACATGCCCGTTCGCTACATGCCCTATACGCCGCTCAAGGACAGGCTGCTGCGCGTCTTTCTCCGCTGACTTGCCCATTTTCCGCGAAACTGGTATAATGGGGTCATTCTCATGAATGTGCGGCGCGCGCCGCGCAGGAAAGGACTCCATGAAACCGATTCAACATGCCGCGTGTCTGTGCGCGCTCTCGGCGCTGCTCGCACTGTCGCCCGCCGTCGCGCTTTGCGAAAATACCCCCGCCGAAAACCAGCAGGCAGAGGACAGCCAGCTTCAAACCAGTAAGCAGGCCAACCTGCGCAAGCTGCCCAACAAAAAGAGCGACAAGCTCGAAACGCTGAAAAAGGGCAGCGTGCTGACCGTCATCTCCGTCAGCGAGATCAACGGCGAAAACTGGGCGTATGTGCGCGCCCAAAGCGGCCGCGAGGGCTATATCCTCTACGAGCTGCTCGAGCCCGTGCCCACCCCCACGCCTGAACCGACCGCCACCCCGACCCCCACGCCTTCCCCCGTGCCGACGGCCACGCCCGAACCGGGCAGCGAAACGCCCGAGCCGACCGCAGAGCCGAGCGGCGTAAAGGATGAAATCGCCTATGACGAGCCGCGCCTCGTCCGCACGATCAAGCGCGCCAACCTGCGCAAAAAGCCCGCCGGTTCCCGCCTTGGGGAAATCGCCGCCAACACCGCCCTGACCGTCGTCGGCGAGGTTGAAAAGGACGGCGAGCTGTGGCTGCACGTCGAAAAGGGCAAGGATCACCGCGAGGGCTATATGCTCTCCGAGCTGGTGCGTCAGGTGAAGCCCGTCGAGCTGATCCCGGTCACGGAGGGCGAGGTGCGCGCGCTGTTCCCGGTCATCGGGCGCGACCCCATCGCGGATATCAAAAACGAGATTCCCTTCACCTATACCGAGGAGGAGCTGGCGCAGTATCACACGCTGGATGTCGGCGACCGAAACGCCGACGTGCTGGCGCTGCGCAAGCGGCTCTACGCGCTGGGCTACTACACCAAGCCGAACGAGAACCCGCTGTATACCGAATCCACCGCCGACGTCATCAAGATGTTCCAGGCCGACTGCGGTTTGGAGGAAACCGGCGTCGCCGATCCGTATACGCAGGCGCTGCTCTTTGACGACCGCATGCTCGCCCGCGAGGGCAGCGCGCAGGAGGTCACCTACCTGTCAAACAAAGCGCAGCCGCTGATGATCCAGCGCGCGGAAATCACGTCCTACAGCTTCTACGGCAGCGTGCAGGTCAGCGTCCGCAACAACACGACCGGCAAGCTGACCGCCTTCGGCCTGAAGATCATCCCGAACACGAGCGACGGCACGCCCGCCGACATGGCCGACACCTTTGCCGAGGAAATCGAGAAGGAATACGCCATCGACGACATCGCCATCGCCAAGGGAAATTGCTATTCCGATTTCGCGACGAACGGCAAAGCGCCGCTCTACAACGATCCCGAGGATTACGAAGAGCCGGAAATCGGCGAGGTCTACGTCTATCCGCATCACTTTCAGGTCAGCTATAAAAACTACTTTTCCGGCGCGCAGGTCGCCGTCAGCTGGTATCGCGCCGCCGGGCGCAGCGTCTATGTGGACGACGACCAGATGGTGTTCATCCCCGTCGGCAAGGGCGCGGACGACGTTTTGATAAATACCCTGCCCATCTCCATTTCGGATAGCGAGACTGAAAACGCCCGCACGTGGGAAATGGGGATCGTCGCGCGCTACGTTCTGCCGATCTATCAGGATTATTACAGCCTGCCGCAGGGCGCGTATCTGCGCGGCGTGGAGGACGGCTCCCCCGCGCAGGACGCGGGCTTGCAGGAGGGCGATATCATCGTCGGCATCGGCGAGCAGACCATTCTGGGCGACAGAACCCTGCGCCTCTCCCGCGCCTCGTTCGCGCCGGGGGACATTCAAACCGTCTATTTCTGGCGCGACGGCCAGTATTACACCACCGAGATGATGCGCCCCGAAACCTGATCGCTGTCGTCCCTTTGCGCCTTTCCCGGCGAAACCGAATCCCCAAAATACAAAACCTCCTGCCCGGCTCAAAGCGAACCGAAGCAGGAGGTTTTCATATGTCCGTTCCATCAGAAGCGGCTCAGCGCTTGCAAAGCCGCCCCATGGGACGAGGGAAATTACAGGTTGTCGGCCTGAATCGCTTCAGCCGCGGTGCGGCCGGAAACGAAGATTTCGACAATCGCGTTGCCGCCGAGACGGTTGCCGCCGTGGATACCGCCGGTAACCTCGCCAGCCGCGTACAGACCCGGGATCACGTTGTCCTCAGCATCCAGTGCGTGGCGCTCAGTATCGACCTTGATGCCGCCCATGGTGTGGTGGGTGGACGGCGCCATGAAGCGGACGCGCAGCTCCACGCCGTCGAGCTTGTAGGTCTCGGGCAGGTAGTTGCCGTTCTCGTCCTTCTCGGCGTAGCCGATCAGGGCATTCGGGTTGGTCTTCTTCACGCCTTCCGGCTGCTCGCCAGCCATGACGGCCTTGTCGTAATTCTCGATGGTCGCGCGCACGGTGTCCGCGTCGGTCTCAAGGCCGAGGGAGGCGAACAGCTCCGCGAGCTGATCGACGGTGCGCACGTACTGACGCCACTCCACATCCTCATTGCCGTAGAGGTACGGGCCCGGAATTTTGGAGGAAGCGTTGGCCAGCTCGATGAACACGCCCTTGGTGCCGTTGTGCTCAATGCCGTTGCGGAACTCCGCCAGAGAGAGCACGTCGCGCTCGGAGGTCTCGTCCACAAAGCGCTTGCCGGTGGTCGGGTTGATGTAGATCGCGTAGTTGCCGCCGCCGAAGGCGAGGTTGCCGTCGTCGATCCAGCTGATCGGCATCATCTGGGTGTAGCCCATGCCGGTCACATCCGCGCCCACGGCCTGCGCCATGGTGATGCCGTCGCCCTTGAGGGAAGAACGGTTGGTGGTCTTGGTGCTGGTGGAGAGATAGTCGCTGGACCAATAGACATTGGTATCCACAACCATCTGCAGGTTCGCCGCGTAGCCGCCGGTCGCGATCACGACGCCCTTGGTCGCATGCGCGGTCACCGGGGTGCCGTCATACTGGGTGGCCTTCACGCCGGTCACCCTGCCGTCCTCGACGATCAGCTCTTCCGCGGTGGTGCGGAGCATGATCTTGTTGGAGGCGGCGGTCTCGGAGGTCGCCAGCACGGTGTTCATCGGCGCCTTGAAGTAGGTGCCCCAGCGGCCCGGATAATCCACGCCGTCGATGGTCGCGCCGACAAACTCGTTTTCACGATACCAGAGCGCGCCGATCAGCGTCGGCTGGGTATCCTCGACGAAGGTGGAGCCCTGCGCCTCGAGCCACTGCTTGAGCGTCTGGCCGCCCTCGATGAACTGCTTCACGAGGTCGTAATCGCCGTAGATCCAGCTCGTCATGTCCGCGGAGGGACGCAGGCCGCCGTAATAGGTCTGGAAGATGTGCAGGTTGACGGTGGAGAACAGCGTGAGCTGACCCGCGCCCTCGGCAACCTTCGGCTCCGCCCAATCGAGGTACGCCTGAATTTCCGCCTTCAGATCCTTGAGGGTCTGGAGATACTCGGCGTGCACGCCATGCTTGGACAGCTCGGAGATGTCGCCCGCCACGAACTCGTGATCCTTGTAGTAGGCCTCGTCAAACGGCTCTTCGGACCAGCCGAGGATCGTCTTCAATTCGCCCAGAGTCGCGACGCTCTCGACGACCTTGTTGTAGGTGTTGCCGTCATAGCCCACGCCGGTGGTCGCGTCCGGATCGGCCGGATCCCACACGAGGTAAGGCATGACGCTCTGATACTGACCGCCGGAGACCAGCGTGTTGCCGCCGACTTCCGCGTTCTTTTCGATCACCAGAACGGTGTTGCCGTCCTGCGCGGCCTGAGCCGCCGCCGCGATGCCCGCGCCGCCCGCGCCGATGACGACCACATCATAGGTCTCCTCGATCGCGGCCTGCGGCTCGTGCGCCGCGCCCGCCGCCTTAAAGGCGTCCATGTTGGTGCAGCCCGCCTGCTCCGCCGCGTCGTTCACCGCGTTGCGGATCGCGTTGCTGGAGAAGGTCGCGCCGGAAACGCCGTCCACACCCGTGCCGTTCGCCGCGAGGATATCCGCGATGACCGGCTCGAAGGCCACGTTGCCGACATGGTCGGTTTCCTTGTTCGCGCCGACCTCGATGGCGGTCACGGCGCTGTCGGAGAAGGTCACGGCCACTTCGACCGGGCCGTTGTAGCCCTTCGCGGCGCCGGTGTACGTGCCGGCGGTGAAGGCCACGGCCGCGTCGTTTACAACCGCCTCGCCCTTCGCCTCGGCCAGCGCCTTGGCCAGCGCTTCCTTCACGGCGTTGCTGGTCACGGTCGCGCCCGCGGTCGCGTCAACGGCGTCCGCGTCGGCCACGCCGATCAGAGAAGCGTTATAGCCCTCGATCGCAGCGCCGCCCAGCGCCGGGGTCTCGTTTTCGCCGGTCACGGTCACAGCCGTCACCTTTTCTTCGTCCACGGTCACCTTCACGGTCACCGCACCGGCGAAGCCCTGCGCCGTCGCCTCATACTCGCCCGGCGTGAACGTTGCGGCCAGACCGGCGGCAAACGGCACGACGACCATCGCGGACGCGAGAACCAGAGATGCAAGTTTCTTCATCTTGACAAAACCTCCTCTTGAATTGACAATCAAGCCCGAATACGCCGCCCGTTTTTTCGCGCAAAACGAGCTTTTCGGGCATTCCTCACGCTTATTATGTTATCACGCCTCGAGAAGTTCGTCAATTTATTTACAAGCAAATCCACCCATTATTTTCTAAAGTCGCTTTAGATTTTGCTCCTTCCGTCACGACTTCGTCGTGCCACCTCCCTCAGGGAGGGAGGTCTTATCCCTTCATCATTCCAACTTGGTCAGCAAAGCTGGCTGAAGGCGTTAAACGGTCATTTGCAAATCTTGTCACTCAAGCAAAAGCCCCGCCCTCCCTATCGGAAAGCGGAGCTCTGTATATGCGTTTATCCCAGATACGCCTTGCGCACCGCGTCGTCGTGCATGAGCGCGTCGGCGCTGCCTTCCTTGACGACATGGCCGGTTTCCAGCACATAGGCGCGGTTGGCGATGGAAAGCGCCATCTGCGCGTTCTGCTCGACCAGCAGGATCGTCGTGCCCGCCTGATTGAGCTTCAAGACGATCTCGAAAATCTGCTCGACCAGCAGCGGCGCCAGACCCATGGAAGGCTCGTCGAGCATCAGCAGCTTCGGCTTGCTCATCAGCGCGCGCCCCATCGCCAGCATCTGCTGCTCGCCGCCGGAGAGCGTTCCGGCGATCTGCCGCTGGCGCTCCTTCAGGCGCGGAAACTGCTCGAAAACCTGATCCAGCGACGCGGCCAGCTCGCCCGCCGGGCGCGTGTAGCCGCCCATTTCGAGGTTCTCGCGCACGCTCATCTGCTGGAAGACGCGCCGCCCCTCCGGGCAGAGCGCCAGCCCGAGCGACACGACCTTGCTCGCCGGGGTGGACGTGATATCGTGCCCCTCAAACGTGATGCTGCCGCTCTTGGGCTTGAGCAGGCCCGCGACCGTGTTCATCGTGGTGGATTTGCCCGCGCCGTTCGCGCCGATCATCGTCACGATTTCGCCCTGATTCACCTCGAAGGAGACGCCCTTGATGGCATGAATACTGCCGTAATAGACGTTAAGCCCCTCAACCTTCAGCATGCTCATGGCTCATTGCTCCTTCCGTTTGCCCAGATAAGCCTCGATGACCACCGGGTTATTCTGAATTTCCGCCGCCGTGCCCTTCGCGATGATCTTGCCGTAGTTGAGCACGCAGATGCCCTCGCAGATGCCCATGACCAGGCTCATGTCGTGCTCGATGAGCAGGATGGCGATGTGGAACTGATCGCGGATCTTCGTGATGTTCTCCATCAGCTCCTCCGTCTCGTGCGGGTTCATGCCCGCCGCCGGTTCATCCAGCAGCAGCAGCGACGGATTGGTGGCCAGCGCGCGGACGATTTCCAGGCGGCGCTGCGCGCCGTAGGGCAGGCTGCCCGCCTGATGATTGGCCAGATCCTGCATATCGAAAATGCTCAGCAGGTCGAGCGCGCGCTCGTGCATTTCGCGCTCGCCGCGCCAATACCCCGGCATGCGGAAAATGCCGGAAAGCATGCCGTAGCGCACCTGATTGTGCAGGCCGATGCGCACGTTGTCCTCCACGGACATGTTGTCGAACAGCCGGATGTTCTGGAATGTGCGGGCGATGCCCAGCTTGTTGGCCTGCGCGGTGTTCATGCCCGCCGTGTCGCGCCCGTTGAGCATGATCGTGCCCATCGTCGGCTGATACACCTTGGTCAGCAGGTTGAACACGGTGGTCTTGCCCGCGCCGTTCGGGCCGATCAGACCGGCGATTTCCGTCTTGCCGATAATCAGGTTGAAATCCTCGACGGCATGCAGGCCGCCGAAGTCAATCCCCAGATTCCGCGCCTCCAGCACGGGGCGCTCGTTGAGATCGCGCTCGGGGATGATGCCGTGGCTCGGCGCCGGAACCATCCGGGTCGCGGCGCGCTTTTTGTTTTCCGTCATGCCTCGTCAGCCTCCTTCTTCCGCCCTTTTCCGCGCGGGATGATCCGCTCCACCATGCCGCGCAGCGTCGGGTTGTTCGTGGCCAGCATGACCAGAATCAGCACGATGGCATAGATGAGCATGCGGTAATTCGCGAACGCGCGCAGCAGCTCGGGCAGGATGGTCAGCAGCGTCGCGGAGATGATCGAGCCGCGGATGTTGCCGATGCCGCCGAGCACGACGAACACCAGCACGAGGATCGACGTATCAAACTTGAACTTCGACGCGGCGACGGTGGAGAAATTCAGCCCGTAAAGCGCGCCCGCCATGCCCGCCAGCACGGCGGAGGTGACAAACGCCATCATCTTGTATTTGGTCACGTTCAGCCCCATCGCCTCCGCCGCGATGCGGTTGTCGCGGATGGCCATGATCGCCCGGCCGGATCGGCTGTCGATCAGGTTGAGCACCACGAACAGGGTGAAGAGCGTGAGCGCAAAGCCCATGCCGAACGTCGCCATCTTGTTCACGCCGGTCGCGCCCGCCGGGCCGTTGACCAGCAGCTTGCCCGCCACATTCGGGTTGTTGAAGGCGATATGCAGGCGCTGGCCGTCCAGCGAAATATACAGGCAGTTGATGACGTTGCGGATGATTTCGCCGAACGCCAGCGTGACGATCGCCAGATAGTCGCCGCGCAGGCGCAGCACCGGAATACCGATGACCACGCCCGCGACGCCGGCCGCCGCGCCGCCGGTCAGAATCGCCAGCAGCAGGCAGAGCGTTTCGTTCGCCACGCCCATGCCCTTGCTCAGCCACATGGCCATCACAATGCCGGAGAATGCGCCGACGCTCATAAAGCCCGCGTGGCCGAGGCTCAGCTCGCCGGAAATGCCGACCGTCAGGTTGAGGGAAACGGCCATGACGACATACGCGCAGATCGGCACGAGCTGACCCTTGAGCGAACGGGTCATCGCGCCGGTGGAGATCATCACCTGACAGGCGATGAACGCCGCGATCACAATGCCGAATGTCACCAGGGTGCTGCGGAATTTTTTGCTTCTCATGGTTTTCACCTCACACTTTCTCGCGCACGGGCTTGCCCAGCAGGCCGGTCGGCTTGACCAGCAGCACGAGGATCAGCACGGCGAACACCAGCGCGTCGCCCAGCTCGGTGGAGACATACGCCTTGCCGAGAATCTCGATCACGCCCAGCAGCACGCCGCCGATCATCGCGCCCGGAATGGAGCCGATCCCGCCGAAAACGGCGGCGGTGAACGCCTTGATGCCCGGCATGGAGCCGGTGGTCGGCTGGAGCGTCGGGTAGGCGGAGCAGAGCAGCACGCCCGCAATCGCCGCCAGCGCGGAACCGATGGCGAACGTCATGGAGATGGTCATGTTGACGTTGATGCCCATCAGCTCCGCCGCACCCTTGTCTTCGGACACGGCGCGCATCGCCTTGCCGAACTTGGTGCGCCCGGTGAACGCCGTCAGCGCGACCATGATGACGATATTGGCCAGCACCGTGACGATCGTGCCGCCGGAGATGACGAGCTGGCCGTCCATCAGCGTGAGCGAGCCGAGGGAAATGACGGAGGGATAGCTCTTCGGCGCGGAGCCCCAGATCAGCAGCGCGCTGTTTTGGAGGAAGTAGCTCACGCCGATGGCCGTAATCAGCACGGCGAGCGACGGCGCTTTCCGCAGCGGCTTATAGGCCAGCCCCTCGATGACAATGCCCAGCGCGGTGCACACCGCCATCGCCAGCACGACGGAAACCAGCTTCGGCAGGCCGAGGTACTGCATGGCGCAGAAGGAGACATACGCGCCGACCATGATGACGTCGCCGTGGGCGAAGTTCAGCATTTTGGCAATGCCGTAGACCATCGTATAGCCGAGCGCGATGATGGCGTAGACGCTTCCCAGACTGATTCCGTTAATCAGATAGGAAAGAAACAGTGTCATTTCATTCACCTCATTTGCGTAATACTAATTCGCAGTTAAAATGCTTAACAGAGCGCATCAGATTTTTTGTTCTGACGAAGCCAAGTGAAGTGAGGCGTACTGGAGGTACGTTGAACGGAACGAGGCAAAGTCAGAGCGAAAAAGATGGTGCGCGGATTAAGCCATTTTAACAAGAATTAGTATAAGTGCGTCAGAAAAGGGGGATAGACGAACGCGGCAGATACAACAAAAGTACATGGCTCCGGCTGACCGAAGCCATGTACGCTGAGATTGCTGTTTACTCCGCGCTGACGTAAGCGCCATCCTTGATGACAACGGCAGTCGGGGTCTTGGTGACGGTGCCGGCGGCGTCCCACGTCATGGTGCCGGTCAGACCCTCCACCTGAATCTCCTGCATGGCGGCGATAATCATGTCGCAGGCGTCCTCCACGGCGGTATCGGCGGTCACGCCCGCCTTCTCGCAGGCGGCAGCCAGCGCGTAAATGCCGTCATAAGCATCCGCAGCGAACTGGTTCGGCACGCCGCCGAACTTCTCCTGATACTTGGTGACGAAGGAGACCGTCTTCACGTCCTTCGCGTCCGCGGCGAACGGGGTCAGCATCATCAGCCCTTCGGCCAGGCTGGTGTCAAAGCCCTCGATGGCGAGGATGCCGTCCATGCCGTCGCAGCCGAAGAAGGTCGGCGCATAGCCCATGGCGTTGGCCTGCATGAGGATCATGGAAGCCGGGGTGTAATAGATCGGCAGGAACACGAGGTCAGCGCCCGCTTCCTTCGCGGCGGTCACCTGCACGGAGAAATCGGTGGTGTCGTCGGTGAAGGTGGAAACGGCGACAACCTCCAGACCCAGCTTCTTGGCCTCCGCGTCGAAGGTCTGGTAGACGCCGGTGGAATATGCGTCGGCGTTGTTGTAGATCACGGCGACCTTCTCAGCCAGCTTGTGCCCGGCGATGTACTGCGCGGAAGCGGTGCCCTGCGCCGGGTCGGTGAAGCAGACCTGATACACGTTGTCCTTATCGACGGTAACATCCGAAGAAGAGGCGGACGGCGTGAGCATGAAGACGCGATCCTCATACGCCTGCGCGCCGACGGCGATGCAGGGGTTGGTGGTGACGGTCGCGAGCATCATCTGCGCGCCCCAGTCGAGCAGGTTGTTGTAAGCGTTGACGGATTTCTCCGCGTCCGCCTCGTCGTCCTGCGCGTTCAGCTCATACTGCTGGCCGCCCAGCGCGTTCAGCTCGTCGATGGCGATCTGCGCGCCATTGGCGACAGCCGTGCCATAAATCGCGGCCGCGCCGGTCAGCGGGCCGATTTCGCCAATCTTGATCGCGCCATCCGCCATCGCGAAGGTCGCGGTCATCGTCATCGCGGCGGCAACGGCCGCAGCAAGCAACTTCTTCATGTCAATTCCCCCTATACAGGATTCATGAAATTCGCCGGGGGCTTTTTTTGTCCCCGCCGTTGATAGGTGGTATTATACCGCAATCATCCCGTCAAAACAAGCGAATTCTTTCAGTTTTCTTCACTTTTGCGATGAATATTTTTCACTTTACGACTTCTATTTTGCAGTCAGTTGCAATTCATTGCCCAATTTCACCAAAAAACTATTCTTTTTGATGGCGCTTGCAAATTTCGGCATTTCCGTCCTCCTTCGCGCATTTTGAACTATACAACGCCGCCCGCTTCAATTATAATAGGAAGAAAGACACGGATTCCGAAAAGGCGCGCGCCCTCAGCCCCGCGCGGCGGGATTCGCTTATCGAAGTGAGGCTTTCATATGAACAAGCGCCGCCTGATTCCCCTGTTCACCGCTTTCATCCTCTGGGGCAGCCAATACGTCGTTTCCAAGGTCGCGCTGCGCACCATTCCCCCGGTGACGCTGCTCGCGCTGCGCTATCTGGTTTCTATCCCGGCGCTCCTGCTCGTCCTGCGCCTGCGCAGGGCGCTGAAACCCGTGGACAGGCGCGACTGGCCGATTCTCTTTGCCATCGGCTTCACCGGGTATTTCGCCAGCTTCTGCCTGCAAATGCTGGGGATCAATCGGCTGACCGGCTCGCTCTCCTCGCTGCTGGGCGCGATGAACCCCATCTTCATCCCGATTCTCGCCGCGCTCTTTCTGCGTGAGCGCATCACCCTGTCCAAAATCGCCTGCGTCGCGCTCTCCATGCTCGGCGTGGTGGTCATCGTCGGCGCGGGCGGCACGGCGGACGCCGCCGGCGTATTGATGATGCTGGTCAGCGTCTTCCTCTGGTCCACCGCCTCGATCATCATCCGCCGCATCAGCGGCCGCTACGACCCGATGCAGATCGCGCTGATTGCGATTTGCTGTGCCCTGCCCCTGACCGGCGCATGGTCTTTGATCGAGCTGCAAAACGCCGCCTGCTCCTTTTCGGCGCAAAGCGTCCTTGCCGTGCTGTACATGGGCATTTTCGGCACCGCCGTGACCCATTCGCTCTGGAATTACAGCCTGCGGGTGATGGACGCGAGCTTTTGCTCCATGTTTTACCCGATGCAGCCGCTCGTCTCCGCGATTTTGGGCGTGCTGTTTCTGCACGAAACCGTCACCCCCAGCTTTATTCTCGGCGCGCTGATGATCTGCGGGGGCATTGTCGCGGCGGTAAAGTCCGCCCCAAAATAATACTTTGCCAATAAAAACGAGGGATTGCCCGCTTTTGCAATCCCTCGTTTTTATTGATTTGGTTTTTTCCCCTTACGGAAGCACGATCTTCGGGTCTTTTTCCCGCGCGCGGTAGATCACAAAGCGGCTGCCGATGCACTGCACCGGCTCGGCGTTCGTGCCCTCGCAGAGGGCGGCAATCGCGTCGCGGGCGCTCATCGGGCTGTTCTGCAAAACCGTGCCCTTAATCAGCTCCCGCGCTTCGAGCGCGTCGGAAGCCTGCTTGATCATGTTTTCGTTCACGCCATCCTTGCCGACATGGATGATCGGCTCCATGGTGTTGGCCAAACTGCGCAGATACGCGCGCTGTTTACTCGTCATAAGCTATCCTTTCTTTATCTCCTTCAGCCCGCTTTCTCTTAAGAAAGCATCCTTTAAGAAAGCATCCTTTCATGCTTTATCGTGCCTCCCTCTTCGAGGGAGGCACGATAAAGCCGTGACGGAAGGCGTTTATTCCACAAAGTCGAATTCCATATCGCCGATGACGACGCTGTCGCCTTCCTTCGCGCCCGCCGCGCGCAGCGCGTCGATCACGCCGCGGCTGCGCAGGGTGCGATGGAAATAGTTGAGCGATTCCTGATCGGTGAAGTTGACCGAGTCGATGAGCTGCTCCATCGCCGGGCCGGAAACGACGTAATAGCCGCCGTCCTTTTCGATGGTGAACGGCGCCTGTTCGGCGGTCTCCACCGGCAGCTCTTCCTCGAAGACGCGGCGATCCGGCAGGGTCGGCAGGATGCGCACAATCGCGCCCATCAGCGCGTCAAAGCCCTGCTGCGTCGCGGCGGAAACCGGATAAACCTCGATGTCCGTGCCCTTGAGGTGCTTTTTGAGGCGTTCGAGGTTCTCCTCCGCGCCCGGCAGATCCATCTTGTTGGCGGCGACGATCTGCGGCCGCTCGGCCAAATCGCCGTAGGCCACCAGCTCGTCGCAGATGTGCTCGAAATCCTCGACCGGGTCGCGCCCCTCGCTGCCCGCGATATCCACCACATGCACCAGCAGGCGCGTGCGCTCCACATGGCGCAGGAAGCGGATGCCCAGCCCCACGCCGTCGCTCGCGCCCTCCACCAGACCGGGGATATCCGCCATGACGAAATCCGTGCCGTACTGGCGGCAGATGCCCAGATTCGGGGCCAGCGTGGTGAAATGATAATTCGCAATCTTCGGGCGCGCCGCCGTCACGACGGAGAGAATCGTGCTCTTGCCGACGTTCGGGTAGCCGACAAGGCCGACGTCCGCGATGCTCTTGAGCTCCAGCTCAAACTCGGTGATCTCGCATTTCTGACCCGGCTTGGCGAAGTTCGGCGCCTGACGGGTCGGCGTGGCGAAGTGCGCGTTGCCCCAGCCGCCGCGGCCGCCCTTGAGCAGGATGTGCTCCTGCCCCGCCTCGTGCATATCGGCCACCAGACGGCCGTCGGAAACCAGCCGCACCGTCGTGCCCACCGGCACTTTGATGATGAGATCCTTGGCGCTCTTGCCGCGGCAGAGCGCCGCCGCGCCGTTTTCGCCGTTGTCGGCGGTGTATTTGCGCTTATAGCGGAAATCCATCAGCGTGTGCATGTTCGGGTCGGCGAGCAGCACAATGTCGCCGCCGTTGCCGCCGTCGCCGCCGTCCGGGCCGCCGTTCTGCACAAATTTTTCGCGATGGAAGGAGACCGCGCCGTTGCCGCCGTTGCCGGCCTTCGCGGTGATTTTAACTTGATCGACAAACATAACTTCTTTTACTTTCCTCTACTTAAAACCCACGGGGATCAGTTGAAACAGACTATCCGAGCAATTATACCCTTAATCGCTTGGTTCGTCAAGGGTTTTGGCCGCTTTCTTCGCCCCGCCCAAAGGATTCCCCGATTCCGGCCGGTTGGGCGCGTTTTGCGCAAATTTCCGCATTTTCGGAAAAAATCCGCGGAAACCGCTTGCTTTTTCGCGATTCCTGTGCTATCATACATAACTGGCACATCCTTGTTCTGCATGCAAAATTGCAGAGCCAGAGTCCAAAAGGAGGTGAAAGGATCATGAATAAGTACGAACTGATCTACATCATTGATACTAACGTCGAGGAGGCTGCCCGCAAGGAGCTGATCGAGAAGTTCAACGGTATCATCGCTGCCAACGGCGGCGAGGTTGTCAAGGTTGAGGAGTGGGGCAAGCGCCGTCTGGCCTACGCCATCGACTACAAGACCGAAGGTTATTACGTGTATGTCGCTTTCAACGGCGCTTCCGAGCTGCCCAAGGAGCTCTCCCGTAATCTCGGCATCAACGAGAACGTCATCCGTTCTCAGATCGTCAAGCTGCTTGAGAAGAAGAGCAGCGTGAAGCCGCGCCCGGTTCGCGTCGCTCCCGTGAGCGAGGAGACCCAGGCCGAGGCCGCTCCCGCCGAGCAGGCGTAAGCGAAACATCGCCAACTGAACGAAGGCAACTTCGTGAAGCAGTAGAGGAAACAGAGTCATATGAATAAGGTTTTTCTGATCGGCAATCTGACCCGCGACCCTGAAATGAGATCTACCCAGTCCGGCGTTCCGGTTTGCAACTTCAGCATCGCGGTCAATCGCCGCTTTCGCAACGCGCAGACCGGCCAGCAGGAAACGGATTTTCTCAATATCGTCGCCTGGCGCCAGCTCGCCGAGCTCTGCGGCCGCTATCTGACCAAGGGAAGAAAGGTGGCCGTGACCGGCTCCATCCAGACCCGCACCTACGAGGCGCAGGACGGCAGCAAGCGCAGCGCGTTTGATATCGTCGCCGACGAGGTCGAGTTCCTTTCCACCAACCAGAGCAGCGGCGCCCCTTCCGGCGATTATCACCAAGCCCCTGCCGCTCCCGCCGCGCCGCGCGCGCAGGCTCCGGCCTACGCCCCCGCAGACGCCGGGTTCACGCAGGTGGATGACGATGAACTGCCCTTTTAAGTCCGAGATCAATTTGCAAAGCCAGCCCCGCTGGTGAAGAAAGGAGAACTTCCATGTCTGAAGATCGTGGAGCACGCCGTCCGCGCGGCCGTAAGCCGCGCCGCAAGGTTTGTGCGTTCTGTGTCGATAAGATTGAATACATCGACTACAAGGAGTTCCGTGATGTGAACTCCCGTATGCGCCGCAACATCAACGAGCGCGGCAAGATCATGCCCCGCCGTATGAGCGGCAACTGCGCCAAGCATCAGCGTCAGCTTTCCGAGGCCATCAAGCGCGCCCGTGCCATCGCGCTGCTGCCCTACACCGCTGAGTAAGAAGCAAAGCGAAATCAAGCGTTTCTCGAAAGAGAGGCGCTTTTTTTGCGTGCAAAAAACGGAGTCTGTCGAGCGTAAACCAAACATTTCAGAAAACAACCGCCTAAGCACTTTTTGAATATGGGGCTTTGCCCCATCGCCCCACCAAAGGGCTTTCCGGTCGCCCTTTGGAATCCTTCGGGCAAAAATACTCAGCTTTGTTTTTGAAAGATCAGGTTTATTCGCTCGACAGACTCCGCCGTTTTATACGATCAGATCAATCCCTGCACGATAATCAGCACAATCAAAATCGGCAGAACGATTTGCAGCAGCGGCTTGAGCGCGCGCGGCAGGCGAATCCCCTCGCCCGCGTTGGCTTCCTCCAGATAGCGATCAAAGCCCCAGCCCCATTTCGTCACGCAGAAGAGCAGGTACACCAGACTGCCGAACGGGAGCAGCAGGTTGGAGACGATGAAATCCTCGCCGTCGAGCACGGTGCTGCCCGCGCCCAGCGGCTGGAAGCCGCTCCACAGGTTGAAGCCCAGCACGCACGGCGCGCTCGCCAGCAGGATGAACGCCGTGCCGAGCACGCACGCGCGGCGGCGCTCGATGTGAAACAGCTCCATGGCGCTGGCGATGATGTTTTCAAACACCGCAACGACCGTCGTGAAGCTGGCGAACGTCATAAACAGGAAGAACAGCGTGCCCCACACGCGGCCGCCCGCCATGCCGGTGAAGACGTTCGGCAGGGTGATGAAGATGAGGCTCGGCCCCGCATCCGGCGAAACGCCGTAGGAGAAGCAGGCCGGGAAGATAATCAGACCCGCGCTGACCGCCACAAACGTATCCAGCGCGCAGATGCGCACGGCCTCGCTGGTCAGCGTATGGTCGCGGTTCATGTAGCTGCCGAAGATCTCCATCGCGCCGATGCCGAGGCTGAGCGTGAAGAACGCCTGATTCATCGCCGAAACGAGAACGCCGCCGATTCCCTGCTCCACAGCGCGGCTCCAATCGGGCAGAAGGAAGAACGCAAGCCCGTCCTTCGCGCCGGAGAGGGTGAAGCTGTGCACGGCCAGCACGGCAATCAGCACAATCAGCGCGCACATCATCCCCTTGGTGATGCGCTCCACGCCGTTTTGCAGGCCAAAGCTGCAAATCGCAAAGCCGAGCACGACGGTCAGCGCCATGTAGCCGCCCATCTCGCCGGGGCTTTCCAGCATCCGCCCAAAAACGCCGGAAACCGCGTCGCCGCTCAGGCCGCTGAACGCGCCGGTCAGAAATTTGAAGAAATAGCTGAGCATCCAGCCGCTGACCGTGGTGTAATACATCATCAGCATGCAGCAGCCAAGCAGGCAGAGATAGCCGTGCAGATGCCATTTCGCGCCCTGCTTTTCCAGCGCGCGATACGCCTGCGTCGCCGTTCCGTGACCCGCGCGGCCGACGGCCAGCTCCATGGTCAGCACGGGAACGCCCATCGCCAGCAGGAAGATCAGGTAAAACAGCACGAATACGCCGCCGCCGTTCTGCCCCGCGACCGTCGGGAAACGCCAGACGTTGCCGATGCCGATCGCGCAGCCCGCGCTGACGAGCAGAAAGCCCAATCGAGAAGCGAAGTTCTCGCGCTTGGGCGCCGGATTTTCATTTGGATTCATGGCAATCCCTCTTTTGCTTTTTAATACTTCAGAGTATTGCACGGCATTTTCCGATTGTCAAGCCCCGGTCAGCATAAAATGGTCGCGAATCCGAATCAGCGCGTCCACCATGCCGGGAAGCTGCACGTCCTCCCCGGCAACGGCGGGCACAACCGCCACCACCTCGCCGTCCCGCCTGACGCGGATTTCCCCCAGCACGTCGCCCGCGTAAACCGGCGCGTTCACCCGCTCGACGAGCGCCGCCTCCAGCGAGAGCGCGTTTTTCTCGCCCCGCTTTTCGAGCAGGCTGCACGTGCCGCCGCTGACCACCGAAACCCGATCCCGCCCGCCGAGGCGGACGGGCACCGTCATATCCAGCGGCTGTCCCTGCGCGATGGGCGTCACCAGCTTCACGTTCGCAAAGCCGTATTCCAGCATGGCGCGCGCCTCGTCAAAGCGCGTCTGCCCGGCGGGTGTGCCGAGCACGACGGCGATCAGCCGCATGCCGTCCTTTTTGGCCGTCGCGCTGATGCAGTAGCGCGCCTCGTTGGTCGAGCCGGTCTTATAGCCGTCGCAGCCGGGATAAAACCGAACCAGCCGGTTCGTGTTCGTCAGCGCGGTCACGCGCCCGCCGCGGTGCCGGATCTCATCCATCCAGATCGTCGAGTAGCGGTAATACAGCGGATGCAGATCGAGCTGCGCGCTCAGCTTCGCCACATCCCGCGCGGTGGTATAGTGATCGGGCGCGGGCAGGCCGGTGCAGTTGACGTAATGCGTGTTTTGGAGCCCCAGCTCATCGGCGCGCGCGTTCATCCGCTTCACAAACGCCTCCTCCGCCCCGGCGAGATGCTCCGCGAGGGCGACGGCCGAATCGTTGGCGCTGGCGACGATCACGGTCTTGAGCAGCTCGCCGAGCGGATAGCGCTCGCCCGCGTCGAGAAACGCCTGACTGCCGCCCATGCTCGCCGCGCGCGGGGAAACGGTCACCTGATCCTGCGCGGACACGCGCCCCTCGTCCAGCGCCTCCAGCGTCAGCAGAATCGTCATCACCTTGTTGACGCTGGCGACCGGACGGCGCTCGTCCGCGTTCTTTTCAAAGACGACCCGCCCGGTCGAGGCCTCGCAGAGAATCGCGCTCGGGCTGGTCAGCGCAATCGGCGCTTCCGCCTCCATCGGCGTATCGTCGGCCTTTGCCAGCCCCGGCAGCAAAGACAAGATCATCAGCGCCGCCCATCCCATTTTCCTTTTCATGGCTCTCCTCCCTTACTGCGCCATCATCTGCGCGATTTCATCCCGGCTCAGCCGCGGATGCAGCGCCTGATTGATTCCGTCGGCCAGCACGCCGGCCATGCGCTCCACCAGCGCGTCCACCTCGCGCGGGGTGACGATCATCTCCCCCAGCTTTTCGGAAACCACGCGCTCCACGCAGGCCGCGATGCGTTCCTCCTCCACCTCGCCTTCGCCCAGCGCGCAGAGCGCGTCGGCGGCGATGGTCGAGGCATACACCACCAGCGGCACGCCCACCGCGACGACGGGCACGCCGAGCGTCTCCCGGTCGAGCGCCTTTCGGTGGTTGCCCACGCCCGAGCCCGGCGTGATGCCCGTATCCGCAATCTGGATCGTTGAGGCGATGCGCTTGGAGCTGCGCGCGGCCAGCGCGTCCACGGCGATCACCGCGTCCGGCCTGACATGAGCGACCATGCCGCGCAGAATCTCCGCCGTCTCCATGCCCGTCACGCCGAGCACCCCCGGCGCGGCGGCGCAGACGCTGTTCATCTCCGCGCCCCACGGCAGGCTGTCGCCGATGTGCCGCGTCACCAGCACGCGCTCCGCCGTGCGTGGGCCGAGGGAATCCGGCGTGACGCTGCGGTTGCCCAGCCCGACGACCAGCGCCGTTTTCATGCCCTCGGGCAGCATGCCGCGAAGGGTCTTCGCCAGCTCCGCCGCCAGCGCGCGCCGCGTTTCCAGCGAAACCGTCAGCGCCTGCTCGCAGGCCAGCGTGACATAGGTGCCCATCGGCCTGCCCAGCCTCCGCGCGCTCGCCTCGTCCTCCACCTTCACGACCGTGCGCGACAGGCCGCCCTCGCGCAGCTCGCCGCCCGCCGCCTCCACGGCCAAATCCGTCCATTTCGCCCTCATGCTCTCGCCTCCGCTGCCGTTTATACCAGTTTGAGCGCGAAAGGCGTTCTCTATACGCTTTTTCCTCCGCTTTCCATCCGATAAAAAAGGCCGTCAAGCTCAATTCAGACCATTCTTAAATCCCGGTCTTATCGACTTGACAGCCTCTCGTCGCAATATTCTTTTTTCGTTCGTTTTTTTCGACTTTATTCGCTGATCGGGTTCATCCTGCCCGCGTAAACGCCGCCGAACACCCGAATCCCCGGCGCGCAGCCGTCGAAAGCGAAATCCGAAACGCGCGTCGTCGTCGGCATTTTGACAAACGAGAGCCTTGTGCAGCCGAAAAACGCCATGCGCCCGACCGCGCTCGTGCCCCAAGGCAGCGTCACCTGCGTCAGGCTCTCGCACCCGGCGAAAGCGCTGTCCTTTAATTGCTCCAGCCCGCGCTCAAAGCTGACGCTGACGAGCTGGCGGCAGCCGAAGAACGCGCTCTCCCCGATTTCGCGAACGCCGCCGCCCACGACGAGCTGCTCCAGCGTGCCGCTGGCAAAAAACGCCTTCGGCGCAATCGCCGCCACGCGCCTGCCGCAGATTTCCGTCGGAATTTCAATGCGGTGCGGCGCGGTCTGCCGCGCGCCCAAAACGGTCAGCGTGCCGTCCTCCTCCTCGCGGAGCACGAGCTCCTCGTCGTCCTTCCAGCTCTGGAAATCGAACGTCAGCCCGTTGAGCCGGGCGTACTGCGCCGCTGGCGCATCCTCCGCGCCGTAGAGCCTCAGCTCCTTGCTGCACCCAAAGAACGCGCCGCCGCCGATCTGCGTGACGCTGGCGGGCATTTCCACCCGCTTGAGCGCCGCGCATTTGGAAAAACAGCTCGGCCCGAGCTGCACAACGCCCGGCTCGATGCGCACCCGCTCGAGCTGGCTGCATTTGGCGAAGGCCAGCGTACCCACGCGCTGCACCCCGCCGGGGATGGTCAGCAGCCGCAGATGCGAGCAGCCGGAAAACGCCATCTCGCCGATCTGCCGCAGGCTCTCCGGCAGGATGACCCGGCGCAGCGCGGCGCAGCCCTCGAACGCGCGCGGCGCGATGGCCACCACCGGGCACGCGCCCGCCTCGAACTGGATATCCAGATCATCCGCCTGCCGATCGACGCAGCGCACGGCGGTCAGCGTTCCATCCCCGTTATCGGAAAAATCCATCACGCGCCGCCCGACCATCGCGCAGGCCGAGGAAAAGCGCAGACGCGGCGCGCTTTCCACCGGCGCGCTGAAGCCGTCCTGCATGATCGTTCTGTCGTTTTCCCCCTGCGCGAAGGGCGATTTTCTTGTGAGCATGTCGATTCCTCCGATGATTTTGTCCCATATTCCTTTATTATAGCATCGCGCGGAGAGGATGACAATTCATTTTTTTATCCCGCTTTTCTTGACACTCCGAATCGCCCATGATATAGTTATAAATTGGATTGATTTGCCCTGATTTTTCATTGGATAAAGAGAGGAAACTGTCATGTCGCTTACCGTCCTGCTGGCTGTCGCCTTTGTCGGCGCGGCGCTGTATTACGTCTGCCCGCTGCGCCTGCGCTGGGTGCTGCTGCTGCTGCTCAGCTACGGGTTTTATCTGACCTGCGGCCTGTCCGCCCTGCCCTTCATCACCCTGACGACGCTGACGACATGGGCGGGCGCGCTGGTCATCGCCCGCGTCGGCGAAAGCGGAAAGGCCTACCTGCGCGCGCACAAGGCCGAGCTGACCGCCGAGGCGAAAAAGGCTCAAAAGGCCAAGACGCGCTCGCGCCAGCGCGTCTGGTTTTTCGCGGTGCTGCTGCTGAATTTCGGCGTGCTGGCCGTGCTCAAGTATCTGAACCCCGTGATGGCGTGGGGCGCGTCGCTGCTGGGCGGCAGCGCGCCGTCGCTGGGGCTTGTTCTGCCGCTGGGCATCAGCTTTTATACCTTTCAGTCGATGGGCTACCTGATCGACGTCTACAACGGCAAATACGCCCCGGAGAAGAACCCGGCGAAGTTCGCGCTGTTCGTCTCCTTCTTCCCGCAGTTGATTCAGGGGCCGATTGCGCGCTTTGACCAGCTCGAAAACCAGCTCATCACGCCGCACCGCTTCGACCTTGACGGCATCGAGCGCGGCCTGCTGCTGATGCTCTGGGGCTGGTTCAAGAAAAAGGTGATCGCCGACCGCGCCCTGCCGCTGGTGGAGGCGGTTTTCGGCAGCCAGAGCGCCTACGGCGGCGCGGTCATCGTCGTCGGCGTGCTGTTTTACTCCCTCCAGCAATACGCGGATTTTTCCGGCGGCATTGATCTGGTGACGGGCATCGCCCAGCTCTTCGGCATACAGCTTGCGCCGAACTTCAAGCGGCCGTATTTCTCCGTCTCCCTCGGCGATTTCTGGCGGCGCTGGCACATCAGTCTGGGCGCGTGGATGCGCGACTACGTGTTCTATCCCTTCGCGCTGACCCGCCCGGTTTCCCGCATGAGCAAGGCGCTCAAGAAAAAGGCCGGTACGCACATCGCCCGCGCCCTGCCCGCCGCGCTGGGCAACATTCTGGTGTTTCTGCTGGTGGGCGTCTGGCACGGCGCGCAGATGAATTATGTGCTCTGGGGGCTGTATAACGGCGTGATTCTCGCGTTCACCGCGCTGGTCGAGCCGGTCTATAAGCGGATGAACGACCGCCTGCCGCGGCTGACGGCCTCCGGCGGCTTCCACGTGTTCCGGATTCTGCGCACGTTCCTCATCGTGAACATCGGCTGGTATTTTGACCGCTGCGTCCGCGTCTGTGATGCGTTTGCCATGCTGCATAAGACGTTCTTCGCCTTCAACGCGCAACAGCTCTTTGACGGCACGCTGGATACCCTCGGCCTGGCGGCCAAGGATTACCGCATCCTGCTCGTCGCGACGATTATTCTCTTTGTCGTCTCCCTCATGCAGGAGCGCGGCGTGAAGATCCGCGATTTCGTGCTCTCCCGCCCGCTGGCGCTGCGCTGGGCGGTGCTCTATGCGTTCATTTTCTTCGTGCTGGCAACCTTCGGCGGCTCAAACGTCGCCGCTTCCGGCTTTATGTACGCGGTATTCTGATGGTGGAGGCGGCAAATTGAAACATCCAACCTTTCGCGGTCTGCTCCGGCTCGCCGCTTTCCTGCTGGGGCTTGCGCTCATCGTGGCGTTTGCCAATACCTTCTGCATCAAAACCGATATCTATGCCGCGCTGACCATGGCGGAGGTCAAGGCGCGCAGCGACATCGAGGTGGCGTTCGTCGGTTCCTCCATCGTGCGCGACCACTTCAACGCCGAGATGATTTCAAAGGAAATCGGCAAGACCTGCTTTGCCCTCGGGATTCCCTGCGGCATGCTGCAGGGCAACATCGCCTCGACCCGCGAGCTGTACCGCAAAAACAGCCCGGAATGGACGATACTGGTCATCGAGCCGTTCACCGTGGACAGCGCCAAGGAGGGCATCGAGGGGCAATACGATCTGCTGCCCTTCCTCTCCTCCCCGTTTGAGCAGCTCCGCTATTATTACAGCGTCGCCAAGGAGGACGGCTGGTACGTCGATCGCGCGTTCATGTTCCGCGATTACGCCGTCGATTCGTTCGGCGAGTTCATGGAGACCGTCGGCATGCACCTGCGGCCGTTCCAGACCTATGAAAAGATCCGCCCGACGCTCGACCCGCGCATGACCTATATGGGCAGCGGCTATTCGCGCTGCGACACCGACGAGCGCGCCACGGAAATGGTTCGCCAACAGATCATCCGCGAATACACGGGCTACGTCTATGACCTTCTGCCGCAGACGCGGGAGATGCTGCTGGAATACCGCGACCTCGTCGCGCAGAAGGGCTCCAAGCTGCTGGTCTTCATCTATCCCAACATGACGGCGCACAACCTCGCCATTCCGGGCTTTCTGGATTACGCCGACGCGCTGACGCGCTTCTGCGGGGAAAACGACATGCCCTGCGTCAACTTCTCCTACGCGAAGCCGGAGCTGTATCCCCGCGAAACCGATCAATATTATTTCGATCTGTATCACATGGTCGGCGAAGGATCGGATATTTTCAGCGCGTCCTTCTGCAAATTCTTTCAGGCGTATCTCGCCGGGGAGGACACGAGCGACTGGTTCTACGCCGACAGGTGGGCCTATTTTGGCTCCGTCTCGTTCATCACCAACTGCTGGATTCAGACCTACTTCCCCGAGGGAGAATGGAACGGCGCATGGGCGCAGAGCCGTCAGGCCGTCGCCGCCGCCAGCGAAAACGGCGCGCGCGACGTGTATGCGGCCAACTGCAACCACGGCCCGAGCGTCGCGCCGGAATACCGCTTCTTCCTGCGGGATGAGGCGACGGGCGCGGAGACCCCGCTGACGGATTGGCAGGCCGAGGGCATTCTCGCCTGCGACAAGGGCGCGCTGACGGGGCAATGCATCCGCGTCTATGCCCGCGCGCAGGGCGGCGCGGACGACCCGTCGCTGTACTTTGATTTCCGCCCCGGCATAGACGAAGAGCCCTGCTTGCAGGTTTGATTTTCGGGAGGTTTCTTTTCGTGCGTACAAACATTCGGCCTTTTCTTCGGTTCGCCGCGTTTTTTCTCGTGCTTGCGCTGGCGGTCGCCCTCGCGAATACCTGCCTGATTCAGACGGATACCTTCGTCGCGCTGATGATGGACGAGCTGAAAAACAGCCGGGATATCGAGCTGGCGGTCGTCGGTTCTTCCATCGTGCGCGACCACTTCAACGCCGCGCTCATCAGCGAGCAGACGGGGCGGAAGGCGTTTTCCGCCGCCGTTCCGGGGCTTTCCCTACAGGGCGAGCTGGCGCTGACCCGCGAGCTGTATCGCCAAAACAGCCCGGAATACACCGTGCTGGTCGTCGAGCCGTATAATTTCAACACCGCCAAGGAAGACCCCAACGCCTTTTTCAAGCTGTCGCCCTTCCTCAGCGGCGTTCAAAACCGGCTGACGTATTTCATGGACGCCTGCCGCGAGGACGGCGACTACCTCAACCGCCTGTTCCTGTTCCGGGAATTCGGCGCACAGTCGCCCGCCGACGTGGTCAAGACCGTCGCGCTGCGCCTGAACGCCCAAAGAGAATACGCGCGCCTGAAGCCGACGATGGATTCCACCGTCGCCTATGCGGGCGGCGGCTTCCTGCGCCACACCAGCGGCGAGAGCGCCGAAACGCTCATCCGCGAGACGGTGCTGCGCGAGCCGGACCCCGGCTATCCCTGCGAGCTGTTCGACGCTTCCAGGGCGTTTCTGGCGCGCTACAAGGCGCTCTGCACGGAGAAGGGCAGTCATCTGATCGTCGTCCTCTCCCCCAACCTGACGGCGCACGCGCTGGCCGAGCCGGGCTTTCTGCCCTACGGCGAAAGCCTGATGCGCTACTGCCGGGAAAACGACATCCCCTGCTTCAATTTCCAATATGCCAAGGCGGAATATCTGCAAAACCTCGACGGGTATTATTACGACCTCTACCACATGAACGGAACGGGCGCGGATCTGTTCAGCGCGTTCTTCGCCCGTTTCTTCAACGCCTACACGAGCGGCGAGGATGTTTCCGGCTGGTTCTACGCGGATCAGGCGCAGTATCTGGCCTCCATCGACCGCATCACCAACGTCTGGCTGAGCGTCGGCGAGGACGTATACATCGCCGATTGCAACCGCGGCACGCTCGTCACGCCGCAGTATCGGTTCGTCTCCGTCGCGGCGGACGGCACGGAAACCACGCTGCTCGATGACGGCGAAAGCGACACGCTCCCCGCCGCGCTCGTGCCGGATGGCGAAACCCTGCGCGTTTACGCCGTGCCGAAGGGGCAGGAGAACGCCGATTCCGTCTGGTATGATCTCTCCGAGCGCTCGCCGAGGGTTGAATCTTGAGGCGCAATCGGGTATAATGGAACAATGAATGGGGCTGTCAGGCTTAAACCAAACATTTCAAGAAACAAATGTCTAAGCATTTTGGATATGGGGCTTTGCCCCATCGCCCCACCAAAGGGCTTTCCGGTCGCCCTTTGGAA